>Ga0302301_1000012_pt1 | contig 276332 bp, 263 predicted proteins | sample III_Palsa_E1_2_FD_194544 | JGI IMG/M metagenome (GOLD analysis project Ga0302301, IMG submission 194544) | Peat permafrost microbial communities from Stordalen Mire near Abisko, Sweden - III_Palsa_E1_2 | ecosystem: Environmental > Terrestrial > Soil > Palsa > Peat permafrost | place: Sweden... | reverse complement strand
AGGAAAATGTAGACAAATGGCGCGCGGAAGATAGAACTAGTTTCGAACCGCAATTAAAAACCAATGGTTTCTGGCTGAACTATCTGACGGGGCAGCTGCAGAATAGTCAACCTATTGAACAGATTAGCGGTTACAATGCCCTTGTCGATCAAGTCAATCCGGAAGGTTTGAAAGAAATGGCCCAAAAATACTTAAATGGTGATAATTATATCAGATTGGTACTAATGCCGGAAACCATAAAACCATAAACCTGCTGAGGTTTGAAATGTACTCTTCGTTCTTTACGTTTTTTCATTACGATAAATGATTTAGTTAATAGTTTGATTGATGCCCTTCGAAAGAGCGAAGGGCATTTTTATTGCTAGTTTCATTAATATTGATGATAACAGGGTTCTTATAACAGGCGACTTCAACGGGGCTACAGGATCATCTTCCAACCCAATGAAACAGCCTTCGTCTTTTGCGGCATTTTATGGCTTTAATACCAGGCCGAGTGTGGCTAGGGGGTACCCGTAAATCATTGATCTTCATTAAATAAGACGATAGTTACACCTATCGAAGCTGCAACGATATTGAACTTTCTTTATCATGTAGCCAAAACATACAGTAATGCTAAAATCATCAAGACCTTAAGGAAATATCGAACCGTTAAAAAGTTGTCCGAGAATGTTTAAAGCCACTTTTTAAATCCGTCAGACAAAAAATCAAAAAAACTTCGTAAAAAAGTCAAACCGTTTTGGATTCGATTGTAAACCTTTGTGCGCCAAATATTTAGACGCATAAAAAAAGGAAACAAACACAATTGTTTGTTTCCTTAAGTAGCCCGTAGGGGATATGAACCTTACAAATAAGGCGCTGTATATCAACTATTTGCTTCTTATCTAAAACCAAGTGCCACGAATGACGCGACCAGTCTTATATTTTTAATTAAAGAACCTTTTTGCATTATCGAAAGCCTTTTGCCTGCGTCACAATCTTACATCATGTTCAAGAGCAATTGCATTTCCATATCAACATAAAGGTACAAATAATTAGATTATTTTCTCTAGTTGCAATTGATTAAGTGAAATCATTTTCTAGTATTGAATATCAATTCTCATTCACTAACGACAATCGTTTTTCATATTTGACGAAAAAAACCAACTATCATTTCGCAATAAAAACATCTCACATCGTGATATATTCTTCGATTATTAGCATAAATTTATCCCCTGATAAAGTTGCAGAATGAACCGCATCAAAGAAGTATTGGAAGAAAAAGGAATCAAACAAACCTGGTTAGCTTTAGAACTCGGCAAGAGCTATAATATGGTTAATTCCTATGTTAAAAACAGGAGACAGCCGAGTTTAGAGATATTGAATAAAATAGCGGAAATACTGAATATAGATATTAGAGACCTCTTGGTTTCAAATAAAGAAAAGAAATAAAAACATGATTACAGATTCATTAAAAGGTAAAGTAAGGGAATTATGGAATAAGTTTTGGAGCGGCGGCATTTCAAATCCCTTAAATGCTATTGAGCAAATTACTTATCTGCTCTTTATGAAACAATTAGATGATAATGATCAACGAAAAATTAGCAATGCGGATTTTTTAGGCGAGAAATATGTTTCCATTTTTACAGGGAAATATTACCCTCCTGGGTTGGACAAGACAAAAGAAGAAAATGCAGTAGATAAGGAAGATTTACGATGGAGTAACTTTACGAAGTTGCCGCCGGAAGAAATGCTCGTGTATGTACAAACAAAGGTATTCCCTTTTATTAAGGAGCTAAATGATATAAATTCCCACTTTACAAAGCACATGGCGAATGCTGCTTTTCTTATCCCGAGTGGAAGATTGTTACAAGAGGCTACCCGTACTATTGATGAAATTTATAAGGAGTTGCAAGCTGAAAATCGCTTTATTGATGCACAAGGTGACTTTTACGAATATTTACTAAGTGAGCTGAACTCTGCTGGTAAAAATGGACAATTTAGAACCCCAACTCACATAATAGAATTGATGGCGGAAATTTTGCAACCTCAGTTAGGTCAAAAAATTGCCGACCCCACAAGTGGTACTGCCGGCTTTCTATTGGGGGCTTACAAATACATTATTACACAATTAACAAGCAGTCCGTATCTCACAAAGGATGAAAATGGTTTTACACGAGGCACATTAGCCGATATGCTAGTTGATGAAAATGCTAAAAAAACGTTGGAAGAAGAAACGCTTTATGGCTTTGACATTGATCCTACCATGATACGAATCGGCTTGATGAATTTAATGATGCACGGTATAACTCAACCAAAAATAGATTATAAAGACACCCTAAGTAAAAATTATAATGAGGACAATACCTATGATGTGGTAATGGCTAACCCGCCTTTTACAGGCAGCATAGATACTGGTGATCTAAATGAAACATTTACTATCACTACTAACAAAAGTGAATTGTTGTTCTTAGAACGTATTTACAAAATGCTTCGTACCGGCGGCATTGCAGGTGTTGTAGTTCCACAAGGCGTATTATTTGGTAGCGGGAAAGCTTTTGTAGAAACTCGCAAACTGTTATTGGATAAATGTGAATTAAAGGCCGTAATAAGTATGCCTAGCGGTGTATTTAAACCCTATGCTGGTGTAGCAACTGCGATACTTGTCTTTATTAAAGGAGGTGAAACAAAAAATGTATGGTTTTATGAAATGAAAAGTGATGGAAGAAGTTTGGATGACAAACGTGCAGAACTTAAATTTTCTAAAAACGAACGGGATTTCGGCGACTTACATGATATCTATAAAGAATATCATAAAAAGAAAAAGAACAATGATCGAACAATGTCCCATTTTATTATTCCCAAGGTGGAAATTATAAGTAATGGGTATGATTTAAGTATAAATAAATATAAAATCGAGGTGTTCACCGACTTGGAATACGAAGACCCTAAGGTTATTATCAAAAATCTATCTGATTTGGAAAATGATATTCAACAAAAAATAAAAGAGTTAGCAACATTTTTCAAATGAGATTATTGAAAATAAAAGATATAGGAAGAATAATTTCAGGTTCTACTCCCGATACCAATGTGGAGGCATATTGGAATGGAAATATCCCATGGGTTACACCGAGAGAAATAAATAGGCTTGAAACTCCCTTCTTGAATGATACAGAAAGAAAAATAACCGCTGATGGACTTAAAAATTGTTCAACAATCTTATTGCCAAAGGGCAGTATTCTTTTTACATCCAGAGCACCAATAGGATTAGTTGCTATCGCAAATATCGATGTTGCAACAAACCAAGGATTTAAAAGCATTCAACTATTTGATGGATTTTATCCTTTATACGTTTAATCGAAATCTCCTAAACATGAAAAATTGACCACTGTCTGCACGGACATTTTCGACGATAAATTCACGTTGGATGATTATTCTTCGGAGGTCGACATCGGCTTCTTCTCATTCTTGTTGTCTCATTTTAATGACTCCACCATAGAGGCGTTATTGCAAAAAATAAAAAATATAAAAACGATTCTAATAGTTGACTCGTATTGGACTTCTGCGCATAAGATTAAATATAAGTCCAATCAGCTTTCTAACGTCCGCAGAAAAATCGACGCAGACAAATATATTTATATTCCAAAACGATTTTTCAAAGAGTCAGAAATTGAATCATTACTTTCCACAATAAATTTTAAGCCTACCAAATTTATAATTGGCAATTACTGGTTTGCATGTTTCGCTGCCAGGGAATAGTTCAAGGCGCAAGTTGCTTAAGATACAAGTAGATGTCAAAAATTATTAGTAAAAAATATTGAAAAATACTTTTTAATCCATGCAATATAAGAGTCTAATATAAAGCCGTTTATGAACAACAATTGCCGTCTTTTACATTAATTAAAACGTCTCCAAAGACGCGACTAGATTTTGGGCGTTTTTGAAAGATTTGATTAATGATATAAGTAAATAGAGCGTTTTTAGGCTTATAATGGCTGTTTTTATAGCTAAAAATCCAGGTTCGATTCTTTTACGGAAGGCCTAAAATGAAAATAACTTGCTGATTTTCAGCAAGTTATTTTCCAGTAGCCCGTAGGGGAATTGAACACGACTAAAACCCTATTGACTTACAATACTTTATATGGTTGTCGATGTACTACGCACCGAATTACTAACCATTTTTGATGCAGATAAATTACAAATCTTACAATTTAAAGGTACAAAATATTGCAATATAAATCAAGTTGATTTTGTTAAACCTTCATGGTTTTCTCATCTTTCAAATTTTTAACGGGGTTGGCAAATGCTGTTTTTTATAGTTTGCAACGTGAGCCATGAAGCTTTATTATTTCGCCAAAAATGTTATTTATTTCGCATATCAAATGAGGAAACCGGCAGTTCCCAGTAGTCTGGGGTTAAAAATGAATATTCTTTATTTTTGGTGGCTAACTTCCTCGCTGCATTACTTAAAACGGTCATCATTGGCCAAGGATTCATCAATATGGAAAGCTTGGTAATTTCACCTTTCTCATTGCAGGTCGTTATCCATAAACCTTCCATTGTAAAATAATCTATCTCCGCTTTAAAGAGATCAGCCTGCAATTCTCGGGTTTCCACCAAAGGTGTTAACCCGGAACGGTTCATCACACTATAAAGCAGGTCAAGTGTACCTTGTACTGCATACTTTCCAACCACAGATTTAGTTAGAAATGGAATATCTAATATAACTTCAGGGGCCAGGTTTACTTGTCTATATTCCAGGCTATAATTTACTGGACCAACCCATTCTTTATTTGCCGACCAATATTGCTCCACAATAACTTCACCTAAGTTAAGGCCATATACAAAGAGGCTCAAGGTTGCCCAGGGGCCCATGAACATCCTAACCTCTTTGATCAATCCATTTTCATCGTCAACAAGGATAGTCGCTGCTTCTAATAATTGATCGTTAACCCGGCAATTCCATAACAATAAATGTTGGTCACCATTTTGGAATTCGTTAGTTATTTTTAGTGATTGACCCATATTAACCATATGGTAAATCAATATAGTGGTCTTATCTATTCCGGTTACCGGAATTGATAAAATCGGCGAATAGAAAATAACATCGGCTGAAAATAGTTCGTTAAATTGTTTAATATCCATGTTATTTTCTAAGGCCAATCGGAATGGATGCATAATCATAATGTCTATGTTAATATTAGGTTTTAACTATTAAGCGTTCGCTTTGCGAGAAGCTTCCCATCCAATGATGGCATTTTTGCGAGTAGCACCCCAGTGATACTGTCCGATTTCCCCGGTTGATTTTATTACACGATGGCAAGGGATCAGGAATGCTACCGGATTATTACCAACTGCTGTGCCTACTGCTCTCGAAGCACCTGTATGACCCGCTTTGGCCGCTAAATTTCCATAGGTCGTGAAACCACCAGCCGGAACCTGCAACAAAGTTTCCCATACCTTTATCTGAAAGTCGGTACCTTTTAAATGAAGTTTTATTTCATCTAATTTGCTCCAGTCCTGAGAAAAAACGAACAAAGCGTTTTGCTGGATCATGTCAACTACCTGCAAATATTTGGCATTCGGAAATTCAAGCTTAAATTCTTCCAATGCTTGGTCCTCCCCGCCGTCAACAAAGGACATATGGCATATCCCTTTTGAAGTGGATGCTACCAGTACTTTGCCGAAGGGGCTATCTGCAAATGCATAATTGATCGTCAATAATTCTCCGCCGTTTTTAAATTCGCCTGGTGTCATGCCCTCTACCTTTACGAAAAGATCATGTAATCTGCTTGTACCTGACAGGCCTGTTTCATAAGCCGTATCAAATAAACTGGCATCTGTGTATTTTAATATTTCTTTTGCGTGCTCCACGCTCAGGTATTGTAAAAATTGTTTTGGTGTAACCCCAGCCCAGTTCTGAAACATTCTTTGAAAATGAAACGGGCTAAGATGTACGTGTTCGGCTACGTCTTCTAACTTTGGTTGTAATTTGTAATTTTCTTTGAAATAGCTGATCGCTGATGCGACCCTCTTATAATCTAATTCTTGTTGCGTTTCCATAACTTCTAATTTATTAATCAAATTTACCCTTACTAAACGGGGTATTCAATCCGAATCTTGCTGTCTTTCAGACCAATGCGAAGGACGATTCAGCAGCCTCCCACATTAATAATCGTTGTTTCAATTCAGAACCCCAGAAATATCCGTCAAAACTTCCGTCGCTGTGAATGACCCTGTGACAAGGCAAAATAAAACCAACAGGATTGCTGCCGACGGCGGACCCTGCTGCCCTCGCAGCCTTAGAATCGCCACCCAGTTGCCCATAGGTAGTTAATCCACCCATTGGGATCTGTAACAGTTTTTTCCAGATGCTCAACTGAAAGTCCGTACCTTTTAAGTGGAGACGAACCGGCAATTGCATCTTGGGATTATTCATTTGAAGAATCACCTCTGTTTTATAAGCGGACGATTTTTCTTCCATTTTACCTCCTGGGAATCTTCTTTTTAAATCATTGAGCGTTGCTTCATGATCGTTTTTGGTGAAGCCTAAGTAACAAACCCCTTTAGGTGTTGATGCCAATAAAATTTCACCGAACGCTGATCCTGCAAATTCATAGGTAATTGGTAACGATATGTCTCCAGGCAGCCATTTTTCCATCCGGACATTTTGGGCATCTGTGAATTGTGTCTTCACTAACCGTTCTCTCATAATGCGTTTATTTCTCACATTAACTCCCTGACCTTCCATCACCTCGTGAACATGATTGTCAGTACACTTATAGTCTATCATTAATTTTTCCATGATGTTATTGATTTGATAGTGCAAATTTACCCTTGCCGAAGCACCTGTTAAACCCGTTTCTTGCGGTTATAAACTATCTTTTATAGTTCTAAATGTGATGTTAATGCGGGGGTGAACGACTGTCGGGTCTTTTTGGATACTGTGCAGCCATTTATGCTGCGTTTCGCCTTTCATCAATAAAAAGCTGCCGTTTGTCAGCAATACTTTTTCCTTTAACTTTTTGTCTTTGTAGTGCTTTAAAGAAAATACCCTTGATACCCCAAAACTTACGGAGCCTATAACAGGATTGATCCCAAGCGATTTTTCATTATCCCGGTGCCAGCCTACACTATCACTTCCGTCACGGTAGAGATTCAGTAGGGCGCTGTTAAAAATTTCCCCGGATATTTTTTCTACTGCTTCCTTTATTTTCAATAAATCAATAGTCCAGGGCAATGGGTTCATGGTGATACCTGTATAACTATATGATTTCCCTTCATCGCCATACCATGCGGTGAGGCGGGGCTGCATGATTTCCTGGCCCATGATTTTGACAGGTTCCTGCTTCCATGTGACAAACTTCGTTAACGAGTTAAAATACAAGTTACAGGTGTACTCGTTGAACAATTCGGGATACAGATAAGCTTCTCCATCTATGGGTAATATATTAGCGTTGTTCATGACTTTATTTTTTAATCCTTAAAATCTTGTCCTGCCTTCCATTTCTTATATTTTTCAGGCAGGCAATTCCCACAGGGGCGATAGCCCTTAGCTATCGCTTCTGTTTCGTCTTTAAAAAACACGCGATTCTCTGTCTTCATTTTTTTACCGGACGAGCAACTTAATAGTCCGTAAATCCGGGCCTTTTTATAACCTCCTAAAGAGGCATCACCTGAATGAATTAATGAGGCAAGATTCTTTCTTCTTTCTGTTTGGTCTTTCCCTAAATCAATATGATTTACCATCGCCTTATTTATTGTTTTCCAAGGCTTTACCGAAAAAGGCATCCATCATCGGAATATCTGACATATAGCTGGAAATACTTGAAATTTTGTTCCCTTCAAGGATGCAAACCGATACGAGATATTCGTCAAGAATTTTACCATCGCGGTTTGCCTGGTTCCGCAGGGAAATAGCCACATTGTTCGTACCGCAGAGGATGTGGTTCAATTGTGTATTCATGCCAAAGCTGGTAATGAGTTTGGCTTTGGCTGTTACGCCATCTATACCAATAGATTTTCCAGAAAGGATATTATCCCCTGGAATGTCCCATGTAACTTCGGGCCTCAATAGCGAAGGCATTACTTCCCAATCCTTCTTTTGCATAGCGGTAAGAAAACTAACGGCAATGGCCAATTTATCTTCATTTGATAGGTTATTCTCTTTGATGGTTTCCATGTGTAAATTTTGTTATGCTTTATAGTAAATAACGGCCACTTTTAAGAAAGCCTGGCCTCCTTGATGATCATTGCTTGTTTTCGTTTGGCTCCCCAATGGTATTGCCCAAGTTCACCTGTAGCTTTTATCACGCGGTGGCAAGGGATTAACATTGCGATACGGTTATCGCCCATTGCGATACCAATATCCTGGGCCATATGATTGGTGGCCTTAGCCAAAGTTCCGTAGGATATCAACTTGCCCGACGGAACCCTTGTCAGGGCTTCCCATATTTGCAGTTGATCGTCGGTGCCTTTTACATGAAGATGAATCGCCTTCGTGGCGTTTCCCTTCAAATAATTTAAAGCGGCCTCCTGATGTTCGTCCCGACGCTCACTAATTGCTGAACCTGGAAACTCTTTTTGGAGTATCCCGTTCATTTTGCTTTCCTCACCACTATAAAAAACCAGGTAACAAATTCCTTCTGCTGTTGAAGCAATAACAATTTCTCCGAAGTCGGTATTTTCGAATGAGTAAGAAATTTGAGGATTTGTATTTACATCAAATTTGGAAAATACCAATGGGGCGTGCATGGAACTGTGTATGTCCATAAACAGGTTGAATACTATTTGACGCTTTCCATAGGAAGGCGAAATGATTTCTTTAATTTGAGATATTGATTTTCCAGACCAGGCTTCGAGTTCTATTTTGTCTTCAGCTTTAAAGCTGTCGCTAGCTTGGAATAAGGTATTTGTTGCAGAATGGTTTCCGGTGACCATATCTATAATTTCCAGAATGTTTTTAAACTGCGTTTTCATAATCTTATATTTTATACCTAAAGGTCGCTAAACCAATGACCATATAAAATCCGTTACTTGCGGCCTTTTGGAATTATGATAAGCTTTTCCTCCTCAATAATCCATCTTCTGCCATTGGTTAATAAACCCTTTAATCCATTTAATCCTGCCCAGGGTGTTATCTTATTCATCATCTCACAATTGGAAGAAAAAAGGCAGAAGGTACGTTCGGGAATCCAGTTTTTCTCAGCTGATAATCGCTGTAATATTTGCATCGCGCTTTTGAATGAACTGATGATTACCCAGGCATCAGGATTATCCTGATTCAACTGCTTTGCCTGACGGAGCCAGCTCGCTGCCGACTCCGGCCAATCAACAACGTTTAGAATATAGCCGCCTTCCGATCTCACCCAGTTTTGAGTTTCTATCCATTTATTAGCAATGCAGGCAGCAATATTAATATTGGTTTCTTCACGGTTGTGACCGATTGATAATGAAAACATATCATAATTAATTTCATCCATCCAATCAATCAGTGAGTTTATATTTTGATCTAAACAGTTATTCATTTTGCATTAAATAAAATGTAAAACTAAATACGGCCAATCTGGGGTACAATCCGTTTGTTGCTTTTTTTAATACTACTTCGGTCGGATTAGATAATCGGAACTCGGTAAAAATTAAAAGCAAAATAAAAAAGGCTGACAAAATCAACCTTTTTTACTTACTTCTATCAGCACTTATTATTTATTTCCGTAAACCCCATTTAAATATTCGGCAACTGTAGTAGGAGCATGACCTAATACATATTCTAATGCATTAGTCGTTTTATCAAATTCCCCTTCTTTAATTGCTTTGCTGAAATTGGCAAACAAACCCACATAAGTTGGTGGCACACCTGCATTCGTTAGTGCCGTCTTAAATTCTTCTTCTGTTGGTGAAACGTATTTTATAGACAGATTGGTTACTGAACCGATTATATCTGCAATTTCATCCCATGATAAAATTTCAGGGCCAGTCAATTCGATAGTTTGATTATCATATTTTCCTGTTTCATCAAGTAAAACATTCGCGCCTGCTTCTGCCAGATCTTTGCGAAGAACAAATGCTGCTTTTCCATCGCCAGCCGGTAGAAAAATAACCCTTCTGGTCAAAATTTCCTTACCTGCAAATGACGGGATCAGATCAGCATACATTCCATGTTGCAGTATGGTATAAGTAATACCGGAATCCTTCAATTTTTCTTCCGTATTCAGGTGCCCCTTAGTAACCATCGCGATTGGTGAGCTGGCCGTTTCATCTTTACGCTGAAAGCTGGTATAGACAATGTGTACAACACCTGCTTCCACAGCGGCCCTAACAACATTGTCCTGTTGAGTGATCCGGTTTTGTACTTCATTATTGGAAATCATATACACTGTTTCAATACCGTTAAAAGCCTTGATAAGGGAATCGTAATTTTCATAATCGCCGATTCTTACATCTATACCTTTTTCCTTTAAAGGCGCAGCTTTTTCTGCATTTCTGGCTAAAACGCGGATGTGTTCAGCACTGATGTTTTTTAACAAATTCTCGACTACGGCCATACCTAATGGCCCCGTAGCACCTGTTACTAAAATGTTTTTCATGTTGTTTTTTTCTAATTTATTAATCCAATTTATTTGGTTACTTTTGGAGAGCCAAAGATAAAAAGTTACTTACTATACATCAAGAAGGCACTTGTAAGTCAGACACTTACTTTGAAGTAACTATAATTCAATATCAATTCATTATGAAAAAAGAAAATTTAAATAAATGTGATACAAAAGACAATTGCCCTGTCCGGGACGTTCTGGATCGGATAGGTGATAAATGGTCTATGCTCATTATAATTACTTTAGGTGAATCCGGTATAATGCGTTTCAATGAATTAAGCCATCACATCGGTGACATTTCCCAAAAAATGCTGACTGTCACTTTGAAGCACCTGGAAGCCGACGGATTGGTTTCACGAAAACTATACCCGGAAATTCCTCCAAGGGTAGAATATAAACTAACTCCCCTTGGAGAAACCTTGCTTCCTTTTATAGCCGGATTAACAGAATGGGCAGGACAACATATGCCTAAGATTTTGGCATCCAGATCAGCCTACACCCGCAGTTAATCGCAACAAAAATTATTTTAAGGTGTCTTCAATTCTTAAACTTTCTTTGTGTACTGCGTTCATAAATTCTGTTATAAATTCTGCCGACAAGCCTTCCTTAGCGCCGGTCTGAATGGCATTATTTAAAACTTCCTGAAAACGGGCAGCTTGTAGCGGCGCGATATTGTTTTTTGCCTTGTAAATACCGATTTCCTTCACACATTTTTCCCGTTCACCAACCATCTGAATTAATTGCTGATCGATTGAATCTATTTTCCTCCGGTTAATCTCCAGGGTTTTATCCGACTTATTTGTTTGTGACTGGGCTTTAGCGGCGGCGGTACTAATTAATATGATTGCCAATGGCAACAGGTATAAAAAGGTAATTTTCATAGGTGAATGTAATTTGTTTGAAAAAGAAGTTTTCAGCGTATCTAAGAACATGAAAATCGACATCAAATAAATAGGTAACAACATTTCTGTTTTTAGAATGCTGGAGGAATAAGCATTTTAATTCCGAACTCGGTCGAAATATCTGTTATCCGCTGTATCATATCAGCCGTCGGTGGGCCTTGTGGTAAATCTTTTACCTGGGCTAGAGGGACTCCAACCATTTTAATAAATGGATCAAATGTTCCTGGTGTATTGATCAGGAATGCTCTTGCTTCCTCTGACCCTTTGTTTTCAAGGCGATGTTGCACACCTCTTGGGGCGAAGGATGATTCGCCGGGTTTTAAAGTAAATTTCTCATAACCTATTGTCACTTCCAATTCGCCGGAAATTAAATGGAGGCTTTCATCTTCTTTGAAATGGATGTGAAGACCACCGTCCCCGCCTGGAGGCATAAAGGCTTCGATAAGTGAAAATGCACCATCGGTTTGCTCGCCTGATAAATGAATGTCCATTCTTACACCAAGAAAAACATAGCTGGGCGGACTGATGGTATAAGCTTTCTCTTGCATACCTAGTATGATCTTGGTTGCATCATTTCCCCTGTTTTCTGAATTAGTCATATTTATTTTGTTAAGTAAATGAGTAGACTATTTCTCCATACATTGATTTTAAAGTTTGATTTTATCGCAGGCTTTTAACCATAATTTTTTCAGTACGTTTCAGTACGTCCATTTGGCCAGGTGCTTTGGCATCATCAAAACCCAATTTATAGTAAAGCTTGTGCGCCTGCGGCATTGACATCGTTGTTTGCAGCCAAAGTTCTTGAGCATTATTTTCTTTGCAACGGTTGATACATCTTTCGATTAATCTGGTGGCGATACCTAATTGTCGGACTTCGGGATTGATGAACAATTTTGCAAATTCAAAAGAGTCTTCATCCAGGCGCTTCAGTGCAACGACACCGATAATTTCGCCATTCAGTTGCGCAAAAAACATAAAGCCGCCTTTGACAATGTAAGCTTGATCAGGATTATGAAGCGTAAATTCATCTTCTTCTTCCAGTTTGCCATTCAAGACTTTCAACAGCCAGGGGCCAGCTAATTCATAGAAGTGTTTTTTTAGTGATGGCCTATAATCCAGGATGTTAATTACATTTTCAATTTCTACTGTTTCCATAATATTTTAAGATTTAGCATCATGAAAAATGACCCCTAACGTGTGCCTTTCACCGGTTTTCACAGTAGCTACACCGTGTTTCATGGTCACGCGGTAATAACCTTTCGCGCCTTTTACAGGGCGGAAATTAGTTGCAAAAGCGATAACGTCGCCTTTTTTAGGTTTTAAAACGTGTGCACGCGATTGCGCCATCGGAATATTTTCGGTAAGTATAAATTCACCACCAGTATAATCATTGTCAATGTCATCTAAAAAGATAACGATCTGCATCGGAAAATATATTTCACCATATAAATCCTGGTGCATGGTACAGAAGCCCCCAGGGCCATAACCAAGAATGAGCGCCGTTGCTTTTTCCTGTCCGTTTTCCTGGCATCGTTTAATAAATTCCTGATGAGTAGCCGGATAGTGCAAATTGACTTTTAACACTTCCATCCACTTATTGGCCACGGGTGCCAGGTGACTATAAATATGCTGCCTTAGTTCAGTCAGGATGTTCGGCAGTGGGTAATTGAAATACTTATAGACACCCTTTCCAAACCGGTAACGCTCCATGACCACCGTTTTACGGTATCTATATTCCTCGTGGAATTCCTTTAATAGTTCAGCACACTCTTCGTCACTAATCAGTTCGGGAATAGTTGTAAATCCCTGCGTGTTCAATTCACCCAGTATTTGCTCCCAATCTTTTGTTTTTAGCCGTTCCTCTATCGTTTTCATTGGTATCTTCTTATTTCATTAAAAAAGGAAGGCCGGGTTTGACCCAGCCTTCCTTTTGATTAGGCAATTTGTTTAAATAGTCCAAGTTGGGTTAATGCGGTAACACCATCATCAAGGCCAATTTCTTCAACAATTTTTCCATCCTCAATTTTAAGAACAGTTGTGCCGGTAAAGTGCATTTTCTTACCAGTGGCAGCAGGCAATGAACCTACCAGGAAATCACTGAAAGCCGCACCTGTATGTGTGCCTCCGCCTTCCCAACGACCAACAACATAATCACCTTCAGCGATCAAATCGGCTGCACCCCAGAATTTAAGATCAGGAAATGCTGCACGGAAATCAGTCATGAAAGCCTTAATGTCATCATGGCCTTTACGTGGCTCATGTAATGAATAATGCAACAGCATATCAGGTGCTGCAATGTCATCTACAATTGAAAGATCAACAGTTTCACCCCAAAAGCTGGTGAACCAACGTCCTACAATTTCTTTGTTAATTTCTTCTTTTGATTTTTGATTTTCCATAACGTATGTTTTTTGATGTTTATAAATTATCGCCGAATTATAAAATTGCAGGCCAAACAACTGGTGCTTATGAGCAATCTGGTAACCCATTGACGAATCAAAAGTAGCTACCCTAATGCCCCGATGAAATCCGAATCTTGCGGTCTTGCAAAAAAGGAACATTTATATTTCCCAGATAATTTAAAATGAAACTTGATTACCGCAGGATTCGGATTGTGTAGTTTTGAAAGAATCAATTGCTTTGGAAAATGAACAATAAAAAGATAGAAATCCCCTTATCGGGCCTGTTTAATGAACAGGAATGTTTATGGTTTCTCAACAGGGGGTTTGACGATTGCATGTATACAGTTTATTCGGACAGGGTGCGTAGGGCTTTTAAATCCGGGGATGAAATCATGCTGGTTGATGTTTATCCTATGCCAGATAAACTGGTCCTTGAATGGCTGAACGGTGATCCTTCTGATCATGGTATATCTACTGTAGTCGATTTTGTTAAAAATTGGTTTGACCTGGATTCGGATTTAACTTCATTTTACAAGATTATTGCCGCCGATGAAAGAATCGCATACATGGCGGATGAATATAGAGGATTAAGGTTTGTGGGAATGCCGGATTTCTTTGAGGCTTTGGCGTGGTGTATTATCGGACAGCAAATTAATTTAACGTTTGCCTATACTGTAAAACGAAGACTAGTAGAACTTTATGGCGATTACGTTGAATACCAGAACCGGAAATATTATATATTCCCAGCTCCCGAAGTCCTTGCAAAAGCCGATATTAATGACCTAAGAACCTTGCAATTTTCAGTTAAAAAAGCAGAATACCTGATTACCATAGCAGCGGCTTTTGCAGATGAAAAACTGAGCAGGAAAATATTAATGGAACTTCCTGATTTGGAAAGCAGGATAAAGTTCCTGGTAGGAATCAGAGGAATAGGATTGTGGACCGCTAATTATGCTTTGATGAAAAGCTTGAAAGAGCCATCATGCATCCCGCATGGAGATGCCGGGCTTTTGAACGCATTGGTAAATCATGGTATTATTAAAACAAAGACTGACCAGCAAACCATAACTGAGTTTTTTAAAGCATTTCAAGGATGGGAATCTTATTTAGTATTTTATTTATGGCGAACCCTGGCACTGACAAAAGAAAAAGAATAAAATTTATAATAAGCAAAAGCCTGAATCACTTATTGATTCAGGCTTTTCTGCTTTAGTTTGATAGCGTACTGTGCCAACTTTTTAGCGGCTCAGCACTGGCGAGTCTTTTAGCAGTTGGTTGACCTTTTCGGGTAAATATGGCCTCCCTCCGGTTGCCGGAATACAAGTCCCGGTGAAAACGGCTTTGGTCATTATTTTACCCTTACAAATAATCTCCTGTTTGAAATGAATTTTAGGAAGTCCATCCGGGTCGCCTAATAACTGGCAGGTAACGACAAACTCGTCGTCCTTTTTAAGGGATCGGACAAACTGAATTTTGTATTCTGACAAAACCAATAAAAAGCCTTTTTCAGCTTCTTCCTGAAGGTCGAAACCCAAAACCTCTCTGATATAATCATGCCTACAATACTCCATGTAAAATGGATAATAGAGGCCGTCCATAATATTTTGGACGTCTATGTGTTCGTCCTTTGCAACGTATGATTTGATATATTCCATGTAAATCTAATATGCTTCAGTTAATTAAGACCGTCATGAAAGATAACACCCAGGCTGTGCCTACTGCCACTTTTTAAGGGGCTTACACCATGTTTCATATTTACACGGTAATAACCTTTGGTGCCTTTCACGGGTCTGAAGTTAGTTGTAAAAATAACCATATCTCCCAAAGCTGGTTTAATAACATTAGCTTTAGACTGCGCTCTTGGAATCTGTTCGGTAATCACAAATTCACCACCCGTATAGTCCCTGTCGGTCTGGTCCAGCATGAAAACCATTTGCATAGGGAAATAGATATCGCCGTAAAGGTCCTGGTGAAGGGTATTAAAACCACCCTCGCTATATTTAAGAATCAGTACAGTAGGTTTTTCCTGCCCATGTTCCTGACATAGTTTTTTCATTTCCTGGTGCGTCGCCGGGAATTGCTTGTCGATGTTTAATTCCTGCATCCATTGGTTAGCTACATGAGCTATTTTCGCATATATTTTCTCTCGTAATTCCGTGATTAATGCAGGTAGTGGATATTGGAAATATTTGTATTCTCCCTGGCCAAAGCGATACCTTTCCATGCTGATCGTTTTACGATAAGTGTCATCGGCATCGTATTCAGAAATCAGTGTATCACATTCCTTTTCCGTAAGTACATTTTCAACGATTACAAAACCTTTATCATGCAATTCCTGAGTGATGGCCTCCCAATCCTTGGCAGCCAATCTTGTTTCTATATTGTCCATAATACACGTATTTATTAAGGCCAAAGTTAATCCCGTGACAGGATGTATGAAATCCGAAACTTGCGCACTTAAATTTATTCGTGGTGCCTACCAAAGCATACGGCTGTATTGATTTCCGAAAGAAATACAACTCGGCATTTGATTTTATTTCTAACAAAATGTAAATCCAGTAAATAAAGACAGTTTTTTTTGCAGTGGTCGAATTTTCGATTAGAATAAAACACCGCAAGGAACGGATTGAACAAAACTAGGATTACCGATAATTTTGGTGATTAACGGCTACCTATTTAAAATTGAGATTTAACCAGCATCTATGAAACGGGACGAATCGAATACTTTTCCTGACTTGTAAAACTCGTTGGTAGCAGTAAAAATAAAATTATAAAAATAACCGTAACCAAAAAACAAATGGATCGGCTTGGTCATGTGGAAACCACTATAAATTTTACACACCATCCCATTTTCAACGCTTAGGCACCAACAGCGCAAGACGGGTGAAATGTCAATGCCGAAGCACCGCTAAAAAACAAATTAAATTGCTTCGCTTGTATAGCCTTGACGTTTCACCCGCCGGTCGATAACTTTGCCGGACGCGGTGAAATGGGATTATAATATTTTGTGAGATGGGAAAGCAGGTGTGTTATGAGGAACGAATTTAACTTCTGCCAGGGGGCAGCGAGGCTGACGGCGCAATGAAACCCGGCGCGATAGCGCGTGGTGTTATGAAGCCACCTGCCGTAGCTGCTTGGTTTAAATGGATTCATCGTTCAATTTCCGTTTTTGTATAAGCGGTATCCATAGCGGATAGGGTTCTTCTTTTAGCAATCTGCTTTAAATAAACCCATGCCCGTTGATAATGGGCTGATTGCTCGTTTTGCTTGTGCTGGCCGTATGCATCAATTGCTCTGCCGCCTAAAGAATATAAGTAGGTTATAACCACCAAGCATATGCCCCAGGGAATAAGCCTGCCAAATACTATTTTATAGTACTGCCCCTGGTTGGTTTCGGGGAACAATAAAATGCGTAATTGTTTAATGGTAGATGTAGACCCCTTGCTCAATTTTTCGTAGATCTGTTTTAGCAAGGTCAATTCCTCATTCTGTTTGATGTTCTGCTTAATTACCCTTATTTCGGAAAGTATGGTATTTATCACAACTGAATAATCAGGAACTGGATTTTCGTTAATTTTTGCTACCTGCTTTTCCATCTCGGTATTCTTTTTCACCAGATTATCTACAATCTCGTCGTTGCTATCCATTCTTTGGTTTAGTTCATCTATCTCTTTCATCTTGATATTCCTCTGCTTTGTTGTTGTTCATTTTTCTTTCGACGCTTTCTTTCCGGGCTATAATCATCGTTGGCTATATTGCCAAGTAAGTCACCTAATAAATCTGCTCCTGCTGATAGCGATTGCCTCAAATAATGGGTTTCCGGCTCCGGCTTTAAATAAGTGGTTTGTTCGGTCTTGTCCTGACTTTCTCTTTCCTGCTTTGCGTTTTCCATTACTTCCCTTAGCTGATCTGCCAAGCTCTTTTCCGGTTTAAACTGCTGCTGTTCTATGGCCTGGCTAAGCTTTGCATAACTTAAACTGCGGTCTAATTCTGATCCTTTAAATTTATATTTGCCCTTACTGAAACTGATGCCCTGCACATCGGTAGTGCCACTTTTATATTTCAAATGCGTAACAATGCCCTGTTTAGCCAATACCTGCTTTAGCTCATTAATATTTTTTACTTTTTTGCTGGCTGACACGATAGTATCAAATAATTCATATTTGATCTTATCCTCGCCTTTAAGCTGCTGCCGGTTGACCTTTTCCTTACCCGTTGACATATATAGACCGTGCTTTAAGGTCAATTCTTTAGCTACCTGTACATTCCGCTGCTTTTGAAAGTTATCGGATATGGTTTTACCGTTGTTGCTTACCCTATTGTAAACGATGTGGATATGCGGATGATCTTTGTCTCGGTGTCTAACAATTACGTACTGCGTGTCCTGTATCTTCATTTTTTGCAGATATTCTTTTGCCAACATCACCATTACCTCATCGTTTAGCTTGGCGACATCATTTACACTCCAGCTTAAAGCAATATGGCCAACTGCTTTTCCTAAATTGGGATTGTACTTTCGTTGCAGGTTAAAATCGTTGATGATTTGGCTAACCTGCTGCATTCTTACACCTGCCGCATCCAGTATGACCGCATCATGTTTTTGTACAACATATCGGATACAGCCGCCAAAGCTTCTACCCGTTATCACTTTCCCTATCATTGTTGTTGAGGTGTTTTAAAGTAATATCTATTTCGTTCAAAATTTTACTGCAATCCCTTACTACCGTTAAAAGTCCAAGCTGGTGTGCAAGCTTAGTTAACTGGTTTAGGTTATTGGCAAGCTCGGCAAGCATCCAAAGGATGCGGCGCTCATCGTCCGTTAATCTCGGAACTACCTTTGCGCTTTTAGCGGCTGCCCGTATCCAACTGCTTGAATGCATCCCGGCGGTTTTGGCTTTATTGTCAATAAAAAAGCGCTCGGTCGCAGTCATTCTAATACGTATAATCAACTCCCGTTTAACCCTCTTCTTCGGCGCACCACCTTTATTTTTTGGTTGGTTTAACTGTTGTTTGTTAGTTGTCTTTACTGTCGCTTCCATCTGTTAACTCCTTACTCTTTCTTCAATTTTTCCTTTTGCAACCATCGGGCGCAAAAGGCAAGTTTGCCCGGTGCCGTAGGCATCCGGGATGTTTTTGTGGCAACAAAAACACAAACTTGCTCCTTACAAGCGGATAAAAAACCACTATCCCCGCGAGGGGTATAGTCGGTATACCTGCATAGCTTAAACTGCCTTAAAGCAGTTGGCTTTTAAGCCATCCGGCCAATAAATCAAGCTGCCTTTTGCAGGGTGAAAAGATGGCTGATAACGGATATAACCATACTCATCCAGTTCCCTGATACACTTGTGATAAGTAGCAATGGATGCGATTTTTGAAAATGCCATTACTGTCTTTCGGGTAATGGCAAAAGGACTGACAAAGCCGTCCCGCTGCCAAAAAATAAATAAAGCCGTGAACAGGCTTACATGGGTTGCCCGTACCCGCTTGTCGAGTCCCATGCGCTTAACAATGTCGCTGTAACCATTTAGTTCTTTTGAGATAATCATTGTCCGTTCTCCTCCAAAATCTTGTTAATGTCCTCTAATTTGTAGTACATGATGCTGCCCATTTTGGTAAAGCGTAGTGTGCCGTTGATGCGCAGGTTCTGTAAGGTGCCTGGTGATATATTCAGCATCTTCCTTACCTCGCTACTTTTTAGCCATTTCTTAGGCTGGCTCTGTCCTGGCTGAATTAGCTGCTTGATCTCTTTTAATAAATCCTCTAAGCGCCTTAAATCTTCTCTCGTGACCAATTCTACATTCATCTGTCATCCTCCTTAATCTTTAATAGTTTGTTGCATGGCATTGAGTACCTCGCTTTTTTTGAAGTACACCCGTTTATGCAGACGCAAATAGGGTAAGCCTTTTTTCATCCAGTCGGTAAGCGTTACCAAAGACACGCCGAGTTCGGCGGCAAGCTCTTGCTTGGATAAAAGTTTTTCTGAATTTTGCGGCTGATTGCCGCCTGTTTTAAAGTGTTCCTGTAGTTCTGCCCTGACTGCATCCCTGATGCATTGGCTTAGGGCTTCCTGGTCAATGATTTGCATAGCATTTGTTTTGGTACAAATGTGTGCCATGCCCTGTAGATTTCTTGACCACGCAAATCTGCGTGGTTAAAATGGAGTGGTTTAAGGAAAGTTAAATGGGTTTATAAGGTATTGATTACCAGTATAATGCTATATTGGCAAAACAACCTATTAAATGACTGGCGAAAGAGGGATTCAACTCCGCTTTTTTACAGGATTGATTGTAAACAGCTTTGATTTTGCAGGAATATCGGCATGTTTATCACCCGGCTCGCGCTTATCACTGGGGAAATAACGGCGTATGGTTTCGTGATTGATCTCCTTATCTCCCTCACGGAAATATTTAGAGATCATCTTTGTCCAAACACTTTGCGTTTGTGAAAACATCAGTTCTTTACCTTCAGGTGTTTTGAGTTCCTGCATTTGCAAATGCAGGTTTAAAACGGTATTGCGGTAGCCGTCCGGAATATTGATATAATCCTCGGTTTCCAATGCCGTCGCTTTCTTGAGGTCGGCTTTTAGCTGGATGATCTCTTGCCTAAGCACAAATATCTCAGAATCTTGCCGCGCTATTACCGCATCATTAGATTTATGGAAATTCCAACGGTCAAGCGAGATCAGAAGTTCTGTAAATTTTTGCAGCCGCGCTATTTCACGTTCATTACGTAAGTGGTTTTTATCGTAAACATCTTTGCTCATTAAAACATTTAGCTGCCTCTCGATGAGTGACCAGAAATATTTAAAGAAGATTTCTTCCGTACCATCGGCATGATGCAATAAATAATAAGCCAAATGGCGTTGGTAAAATTCTTCTACACGGTCGCCAGGTATGGCAAACACGCGTTTAAAAAAGTGCTTTAAAAACTGTGACCTGTCCCAGCTTATTGGGTTACCCAAGTCCAAGGTGTCAGGCGCAAAATCAAAACGGTGACGGGGTTTAAAATATGTTACACTCATAGTTAGATAGATTTATTCAAAAATAGGAATTTGATAATGTAGAATAGAAGACTTGAGAATCGCAACCCCTACGACTTGATAAATAATTTTCACGTATTAGTGACAAAGATTATATTAACGGTATATTTGGTTAAACCAATGGCCTATATCTTTAAATTTCCAGCTGAAGTGCGCACCAACGCGCAGGGTAATCAAGTCCTAGCAAACTTTCATCATTATTGTATCAGCCTAAGCGATGTCTGGGTAACCATAGACTGGTCAGGTTTAAATTACATGGATGCTAATTTGTCGGCTGTTTTACTTGCTATGACATACAGGCTAAAAAAAGAGCGTGGATTAAAGTTTTTCCTAAACGCTCAGGACCTTAAAGGGCCATTAAGCATCTTTTGGAGAAACGGCTTAGCCCATTATATTTATAACACAAATAAGAAACCCGATGATGAAAGGGACAGTACTATTCCTATTAAGGCTTTTAAAATTGCCGACGTAGATAAATTTGCCGAATTTATTGAACGAGATTTGTTAAAACATCGAGGATTGGACAACGTCAAATTTACTGATAAAGAAAAAGTTAAAGGGAGTTACTTCGAAATTTTTAACAACATTGAAATTCACGCCAAAACCCAGGCACCGTTATTTGCATGTGGTCAACTCTTTCCCAAACAAAACCAGGTGATTTTTACTCTCGTCGATCTTGGCGTCGGGTTTTTGCATAATGTCAAAGCATTTACGGCCGAAACCGAAAAGATTGTAAAAGCAGAGGATGCGATCAATTGGGCTATAAAAGGAAATTCTACTAAAGAGGAAGCGTCCGGTGGTACAGGTTTAAAAAAAATACTTTTTTATTGCATGAAAAATAATGGTAAATTTCACATAGTTTCGGATGACTGTTATTGGCAATTCGATGGAGCAATTAATCATACGAGAATTAATAACCCGTTTGTCGGCGCAACAATTCACTTAATATTTAGTTATAATTGACAAGATAAGATTAACTTTGTAGCCCATTATTGCGTATATAACCCCACTCGACAAATATGACAACTGTAAACATCGCTCACCTTATCGGTACTTCTAATGCAATTATCCAGAAATTTGGATTGCAGGTATTAGATAAAGCTAACAGCCTTATTGAACGTGGAGAAAATGTCGAACTTTATTTCGGAGATCTAAGTAATACGACGACCGGATTCTTTCATGCCTCTATCGGAAATCTTTATAGGGCTTATGGTGATCAGTTCTTTAATCTGGTAACGGTTTCTGGTATTGATAAAAAAGAGGATTGGACAGAAAAGTACGAGGAAGCCATAAACCTTGTTAAAAATCCCAAAAAAGCAAATGAAATTGATTTCGCAATTTCAAAGCTGTTTGAATAATGGCTTATCTGATTAGTCCTATTGATGGCTATTCGCCAGATAGTAATCCATTATATTTCTTTGATGCAAATGCGTGGATCGCTGCGCTAAAATCTACTGGGAGTATTGCAGTTGATGTTCACGAACGAGCTTATGTTGATTTTTTTGAAGCAATAGTTAGTCTGCATAATCATAAAGGCACCCCACAGGCAAAGCGTGTAAAACACTTTCCTAAGTTTGTAATGTGTTCATTGCTAATGTCGGAAATAATAAATGCTTACATGCGTCAGGTGGCAATGAAAGTTTTTTACGGCGAAAATCACTATCAGCAATTCAATTTTAAAAAAGATTATCGTGGAACAGCAGATTATAGCGCGAAACTGAAGAGCCTTATTTCTGATTTGATGGCTTTTGAAGATTTCATTGATATTCACGATGATGATTTTAAAAAAATAGATCCATTTAGTATTATCCACATGTTAAATGCAGACAATGATTTTAACGACTTTTATTATTTTTATTACCTACAAGGAAAAGGGATTCCAATAATTACCAATGATGGAGATTTTATTTTCCAAGATTTACCGATCATTACCACTCGTAAAAATCTTCTTGCCTTAAAATAATCTTTTGGAAGTTTGCTTTAATTTTCCGCTGGGAAGTGTCGCAATCTTATGAATAATTCAGCAAAGGCAACTATGAAACAGAGCACATGATACTTTTGAAGAGGGATCATCGAAAGTCATGCCATTGAGTGATTTCCTCAAGATTTTAACATTAAAACAATAGCTACCTGGCAGGTTTGGGAACAATTAAGCTACTTTGTTAACTGGTCACCACACATGCGGTAACGGTTTGTCGGATAGCTTCGACGTAATCCGCGATAAATTTGCGTTTATACACTAATATGTATGAAGGATGCTGCACAGCCACAAACCATGTTCCATTAAGCAAAACGGGCTGGAAATTAAAATCTTCATCGAAAGCGACTGTTTTAAGGCCATGTTGCTTTAAAACAAAAGTGGCCACTTGTTTTCCAAGTAAAAAAACAATTGCCGGCTTTAAGCTTTCTACTTCATCCTGGAAATTTGGATAACATTTCGCCATTTCGTGCTCCATAGGGTAGCGGATTTTGCCCTGATTCAGTGGGAGACATTTAACAATATTGGTGCGGTAAAATGTAAAATCGCTTTTCAACGATTGTTCGGCAAGTTCGACTAATGCACCAGACCGCGTGGTAGCTGAAAGCGGGAGATGCTCATCATCCTCTCCAAACTGCACTGCAGAAAGGCCCACCCAAAAAACGTCGGCCGGTCTACGCCGGTCATAAGCTGGTAGTTGATTAAGAAATAGCCCGCATGCACTACACCTTTTGCAAGCGGCGGGATTTGGATTTTGGTCTAAGTCCTGCGAAAATTTTACCGTCATTGAGGTTAATTGTCCGGTAAATATAATCATGCAGGTCCTTATCGCAAACTTTTGAGTAGTTTCCTGTGTGAAAATTAAACTGCAAGCGGCCCACTAAATCGGAAAGCGCTTCATTTGGGGCAACTGGCTGGTTTTCCAGATTTAGCCCCTGCTGCTGCAATTCATGGTAAATTTCTGTGGCATGATATGGACGATACTGAAATACGCTGGTTCGGAAGTTGACCTGGTATTGCCTCGCCAATCGCTTTAGTTTTTTGGCTAAAGCAAAGGTCATGTCCATGTCGGCGGATGTTTCGTCCGGGAAACCATAAATAAAGTAGGCTTTTACATTGATGCCTGCTCTGAATAACTTGGTCAAATTGGCGGTAATGGTGTCCAAGTTATGAGTCTTATGGATTGATCGTAATATCGACGGTGATCCTGATTCGATTCCGATAAATAATTCAAAGCAGCCACTGCTTTTAAGTTGTGCCATCATTTCGTCCGGCACATTACTGAAAGTTTGCACATGCGCCATTGAGCGCCATTGCAGTTTAAATCCAGCAAAAGCATCGATTGCTTTTTGCACAGTAGTACTACTTTTCAAAAACAGGTCGTCCAGTACACGGATTGAATTAACCTTTGGAAATTCCTTCATGATCGCATCAATCTCAATCGATATTGCTGCCGCGTCCATTTCACGTACCGGCGTGTCCTTGTTCAACGAACGGGCGGCTGCACAAAAAGAACAGTTGTAGATACAACCGCGGCTGGTAACAATGTTCGCTTCCAAAAATCCAAGCGCGTGTTTGACCGGTTCGTTCAATAAAAAATGGCGTTCAAGAGGAGCGTGCGCGATGTTTTGCACGAAATAGTCAGAGCAGCCAGTGGCCTGGAACACCCTCCGGTTACCTTGTTTAATAAGTGGGGTTTCTTTTACCTGGTCATGGAGAATGTCTGTCATGATCAGTTCGCCATCACCAATCACCATGTCGATAGGATTAGGCGTGTTCCACTCCAATATATATTTATATAACTCTCTTACGGACAAACCGCCAATAACGACATGGGTCGGATAGTCAATTGCTTCCACCAATTCCTTGACGAGTCCGCAATTTGTGGTAAATATGTTGGTGGCCACCACGTCCGGCTGAGCCTTATTAATATATTCTATGATGTCTGCCAGCGGCATCCTGAGAAATATTGTATCGAGCACTTCGACCTGAAACCCGTCTTTTCCCAGTTGTGAAGCAATATAGCCCAGCCCTAACGGCGGCAGCGAATCCTCGTCATATAGGTCATTCCTGTATTTAAAAAGGGGTGAATTTATAAGCAGTACTTTCATATTACTTTGCAGCTATATCAATAAAACCATCAATTTCTGCTTTTTCGGGAACTTCTGCGAGGTTCCAAATTAGCTCCCATATATTCTTATATAAAGCACCGTTTGAATCCGAAGTGTCGGTTTCAATAGCCCGGTAAACTTTGGTAGATACCTTGAAATACATCAGTAAGCGGTCGCCGCCCTGGAAACGAGTGATGCGGCCACGAAGCGACAAATTCGCCGCTGTCGGCTTGTAATATCGGACACTGACTGCTGGTATATCCGTCAAAATCTTTCCGTATCTGATCCTTTCCGAATTATTTTTTGGACGGGTACATAGAATATTAATCTTTTTAAAACCTGCAGCTTTCAGGTAGGTATATTGGGCATGCCTATCCATTTCATTAGGCGTGGCACCAAAAAAATCAATATCACCGCAAAGCAAATTGATATATTCCTTATCTGCCTTTCCAGTAAATTCATTGATGACGGGATCAAGCTCATCCGTTTTGTAAATATTTTTTGTCTTGAGGACAAACCTCGTGATGATCACCAAGGCGATGTTACATACGAGAGTAAAATACCAAGTACCTCCGGGCGCCGCCCATGATGTTGCATAAATGGTGTAAATGAGAAAACAGAAACACAGTCCTGAAAAGCCATAAAACCACCAATATAGGTTACTCCTATCAAAATTTGTAAAGATTTTGTTCAACAAAGCGCCAAGAACGGTACCGAGGGTAACAAAAGCAAGGGGGTTCAATAGTTGGTTAGCGTCGCTGGCAATCATATAATAATTGGATTAGGTGAATAACAAATATACCGATTTTTCATGACCCAACATTTAGTTTATTGATTAACAGTTGTATATCTCGCTTTGGGGCACGCGAATTTACCCTTGGGTATAAGTCCAGTTTGACCAGGCATTCGGCTTTTGTCATGAAGTTTTGCTCAACCAACTGGTTCAGCACCCATAACGACCCTTTGACCGTCAGTTGACGCCGCTTCGCTTCATTTCGCAGGCTGCCGTCTGCACTCAGGATGATGCCTGGGACGCGAAAAGCGAGCTCCAACACGGAACAGTCGGCAAAACTTAAACCCGGATGCTGATCGGTGAGTGCAGTGATTTCCGCTATATCGCCATCATCATAAACCGTTAACTTGCCATCGGACACTACTTTCCGGACGGCTACAGCCTGCTCTTCATCCAAAATTTCCGCAATCACAAAACCTGTTGTTACCGCAGTAACTTCCAGTTGATAAAATGCCTCCAGTAGGTCCAAGTCAACCAGGTCGATCAGTATGCAGGCATCCTTGATAACGATGGTCTTTTCAATTGACACTACCAAGCCCTTTCCTTAATTCATTTACTGATAACCCGGAAAGCGCAGCGGCTTTACTCATGCTGATCATGCCTTCCGCCAATGCACGGTTAATCAGCCGGTCAAAAAAGGTCGAACGTTCTTCGGTTTTATACTCCCCAGGTTCTTTTTTACCCCCGAAGGTTTTAGACAAATACACGTTCCACTTTTGATAATAGACTGGTATGATGAGTTCCAATTCCAACAAACGATGCAAGATGGCGCGCAAAGAAATGCCGAAATACTCCTTAATAGTGATGAGTTCTTTGATGGTGATATAAGATCTTTTTGCTGCACCCAGCATCTCAATGAGTTTACGCGAGGGGATCAAAAAACAGCTTGCAAAGTAATGGCAAAGTTTTTCGACAACATCGTCAGCGATCTCTTCGGCAAATTTTAAAAGCAAATGTGCGAGTTCGTGTATGATGGTAAACCTTATTCGTTCGGTAGGGCGATCATTAACATTCACCATCACGAGCGGAACCCCTGAATCGGTCATTGCTGACAAACCGTCAATTTCCTCTACTTCGGTAAGAAGTAAGACCTTGATACCTTTTAGCTCCAGCATTTCGGTCAGGTTGGGGATGGGGCTTTCTCCGAGATTCCAATCTTTCCTTAACTGGGCAGCAGCTTTTTCCACTTCCTTCTTTTCCTTGATCAAAATGCCTGCTAGTGGATTTTTAAAGACGTGAAAAACGCCAAGGATATTTTCCAGTTCGGTACAACGCTCTACGTAATCCCGTGATTTTTCTACCACGGCTTCTTCATCTTTCTTACTAAGTGTACTTTTCTTGCGAAATAAAACCGCGCCCAGGTCTATTTGTTGCTTGCGAAAAAAATAGTCGGGTTTTTGATTAAGGCACTTACTAACCAACATCAATACTTCTGAAGTCGGTTTCATAGCACCCAACTCATATTTGTTGAGCGCCTGTTTGGAAACGCGGTTTTCTACAGCATCCGCCAATTCCTGCAAAGATAAACCCGCCATTTTCCTAGCCAGCCTTAAACGATTTCCGAATATATTTTGATCAAGTGCGTCCATAGTTCTCTATCTTGTTGACAAATTTAAAAATAAAAATCAATTTGTCAACCATTTTCTTTGATTTTTTTCTGGAACCTATTGACCCAAAGACGTGTAACAATGAATTTCTAAGGTCACATTTTGTGACCTTAGAAATTCGAACTAAATAATAGCATACTTCTCTTTGAGGGCTGCCATATCATGGCTAACTTTCAAATCCAATATTTTAGCGTAGTGCTGTGTGGTCTTAATATTCGTGTGACCGAGCATTTTGCTAACAGTCTCAATAGGTACATTATTGGATAATGTTACTGTGGTAGCAAATGTGTGCCGTGCTAAGTGAAATGTTAAATGCTTGAATACATCAGATAAGTCTGCTATCTCTTTTAAATAGGCATTCATCTTTTGGTTACTCAAAACAGGCAATAGTAAGCCCTGATTTTCGCATTGTGGGTGATCCTGATAGCGGTTCAAAATTTCTAATGCTACAGGTAAAAGCGGTATTCTTGAAGATGTATCTGTTTTTTGCCTGCTTGTAAATATCCACCGGCCACCGTCCATGCCTATGCCTATCTCATTTCTTCTTAGTTTTTTAACATCAGCATAGGATAATCCGGTATAGCAGCAAAAGACAAAAACATTTCTCACCTGTGTTAAACGTTCAACAACAAATTTTTTATTGGTAATCGCGTCCAGTTCCTGTTGTGTCAAATAAGTACGTTCCTTTGCTTTTGCAGAAGATTTAAAATTGGCAAAAGGGTTTTGCTTTAGCCAATTATTGGCAATACAGTGATTGACAATTTTTTTTAAATGCTTAATATATTTGGCTGCCGATACTCCGCTAATTTTACATTCGGCTTTAAGGTAAAATTCAAATCCTGTTATAAAAGCATGATTCAACTGGCTGATTTCAATATCGGCCTTACCGTATTCATTTTGCAAATAACCTGTTAGGTGTTTTTCGGAAGTGTTGTACCCTTTTAATGTATTGGGCTCAAAACCGTTCCCTATCAATGCTTTTACTTTAGAGTTATGCTCTTTAAATAATTGCATCAGAAAGCGGCTTTTTTGGGTCTTGCCCGTAAATTGATTTTGCAGGCTTTCTGTTGTTACCTGTTGGTTCGCATCAATTAGCACCTGATGCGAATTTCGGAGTTTGGTTTGCAGGCTGTCAAGATAATTGTTAAGCGCCTTAACTTCTTCTTTGGTTCCAATAGCACGCCCGGAATGACTGTTCCATTTGGTTGGGTCGCAATCACGGCCAGCAGACATATCTGCACGTTTACCATTAACTGTAATGCGCATGTAGATGGGCATTGCACCCCCTTTGTAGTTTTTTTGCTTTCTGATATAGAAAAGCAGATGGAAATTACTGTTCATAATTACAAGCTTAAAAGTTAAACAAAAGTAAGTTTGTAGCCTGCCTTTATCAAGATGTCCACTCGCTGAACAGGTTGATAATCAATTAATTAGAAGCAATTCGGTGCGTAGTGTTTTCCCATATGATACGCACCGAATTACGCTCATTTTTGTTGCGTTTTGGTGCATAATATGGTGTTTTGATGCCAACAAAAAACCCTGCAAACTTTTGATTTGCAGGGTTTTAGCACCTTTTGGTATTGTTTTTTGTAGCCCGTAGGGGAATCGAACCCCTGTTTCTAGAATGAAAATCTAACGTCCTAACCCCTAGACGAACGGGCCTTCTATTTATATGTTGTCTATGGTATTTCTACCGTAGCGTTCCCTTGTTTTGGGATTGCAAAGATATGCGTTTATCGATAAATTAAAAATAAAATTTAAAAAAAATCTCAAATATCTTTTCAGGGGTTTCCGAATCAAAATTGTTAAACAAAAAGCTGCTAATAGTATTGTAATCTATAGTGTTGATATGCATATATTTATACCAAACTATAAACCAATTAATATGAAAGCATTATGGAATAACCAGGTAATTGCGGAAAGCAATGATACCGTTATTATTGAAAATAATCACTATTTCCCTAAAAGTAGCGTAAAAACTGAATACCTAAAAGGCTCAAATACGCATTCTACTTGTCCGTGGAAAGGATTGGCATCTTATTATACGCTTGAGGTGGATGGTAAGCAAAATTCTGATGCTGCGTGGTATTATCCGGAACCAAAAGAAGCCGCGGCAAACATTAAAGATCATGTGGCGTTTTGGAAGGGAGTTAAGATCACCGAATAACAAAAATCTACCATGGAACAATACGATGCCATTATTATAGGCGCAGGACAAGCGGGCGTGCCTTTAGCTAAAAAACTGGCACAGGCCGGTAAAAAAACTTTAATTATTGAAAAGCGTTATGTAGGTGGCACCTGTGTTAACGATGGCTGCACGCCTACCAAAACTTGGGTGGCATCGGCTAAGGCGGCTTATGATGCCACTAAAAGCGCGGAATTAGGTGTTAATGTCAAAAGCTATAAAGTTGACATGCGTCAGGTAAAAAAGCGCAAGGATGAGATTGTATTGAAATTCCGCAATGGTGGACAAAAGGCTATTGAGGGCACCAAAAACCTAACCCTGATTTTTGGTGAGGCTGCCTTCACCGCTAAAAAAATACTATTGATTGAACTGAATGAAGGAGGAACATTAGAGGTAACTGCCGATCTGATCTTCATAAATACCGGGGCGAGAACATTGATCCCGGAGATTGAAGGTTTGAAGGATATTAAATATCTCACATCAACCACCATACTCGATTTGGATTACGTGCCCGAGCATTTACTGGTAGTGGGCGCTAATTATATTGGGATGGAATTTGGGCAAATGTTTGGTCGCTTCGGCAGTAAAATTACCATGCTGGAGAAGGCGTCGCGTATTTTATCCCGTGAGGATGAAGATATAGCTGAGGCTATGCATCAAATTTTAACAGATGAAAATATCGATATATATACTGATGCTACTACCCTGGCTTTTGAAAAAACAAGAAAGGGGAATATAAAAGCTAAAGTATCCATCGCCGGGAAAGAACAAATTATCAAATGCTCGCATGTATTAATTGGTGTTGGCAGAGCTCCGCAAAGTGAGGCCTTGAATCTGGATAAAACAGGGGTAAAGGTTGATGAAAAAGGTTTTATAAAAGTAAATGGTAAACTGGAAACCAATGTGAAAGGCATTTATGCTTTGGGCGATGTGAAGGGCGGCCCGGCGTTTACACATATTGCTTATAACGATTACACTATTGTTTATCGAAACCTGATTGAGGGCGATAATTTAACAATAAAAGACAGACCAGTGCCTTACTGTATGTTCACCGACCCGCAGTTAGGTCGCATAGGTATTAGCGAAGATGACGCTAAAAAGCAAAAACTTAAAGTAAAAGTTGTTAAATTGCCTATGGAACATGTTGCGCGAGCCATTGAGGTTGGTGATACCCGCGGATTTATGAAGGCTGTAGTTGATCCCGTTACTAAAAAAATACTTGGCGCTGCTGTTTTAGGTACCGAGGGTGGCGAGATTATGACCGTATTACAAATGGCAATGGAGGGCGGTATTACTTATGACAGGATACGCTATTGTGTTTTCGCGCATCCTACTTATTCCGAATCATTGAATAACTTATTTTTAAGTCTGGAAGATTAGCACTCGTTTATGATAAAAGTTGAACATCTGAGCAAACACTTTGGCAAGGTAAAGGCGGTAGATGGTATTTCTTTTGATGTAAAGGAGCACGAAAACCTGGTTTTGCTAGGCACCAGTGGTTGCGGCAAAACCACAACTCTAAAAATGCTGAATAGGCTAATAGAGCCTACCCATGGTAAAATCTTCATCAACAATAAAAATATCCTGGAACAACAACCCGAAATTTTGCGGCGTGGCATTGGCTATGCTTTGCAGAACAATGGGTTGTTTCCGCATTATACGGTAGGGGAAAATATTGCCATTGTACCACAACTATTAAAGTGGGATAAAAAGAAAATACAGCATCGCGTTAGCGAATTGTTGGAGAAACTGCATCTATCTAAAGACTACCTTAATGTTTATCCAAATGAATTAAGCGGTGGCCAGCAGCAGCGTGTTGGTTTGGCGAGGGCTTTAGTTGCCGATCCGCCGGTTTTATTGATGGATGAACCTTTTGGGGCGCTGGATAATGTAACCAAATCGAAAATTCATGCGGAGTTTAAGGTGCTGGATGAACTGAAAAAGAAAACCATTATTATGGTTACCCATGATGTACAGGAGGCTTTTGAATTAGGCGATCGGATTTGTTTGATGGATGCAGGAAAAATTGTGCAGCAAGGTACGCCTGCCGACTTGCTTTTCAAGCCAAAAAATAAGTTTGTCGAAGATTTTTTGAAAGAGCAGCGATTACAATTAGAATTTAAGGCGATTAAACCCCCTCCGCCCCCTGAAGGGGGAACGTTACAGTTAAATGGGGAAGTTTTACCGCCTGATGTAAGTATGTGGTGGGTGATGGAGCAGTTTAAGTTTAAGGGGAATGAAAGTTTATCCGTTTATGATGATCAGCATAAAGAAATTAGAAAGCTTGGGTTCGAGGATTTGATGTCGGCGTTTTATCAATATAAACAGCAGCAAACGCATGAATAATCAGCAACAAACCTTGTGGGATTTTATGCGGCAGCAGAGCGATAAGCTGGCTACCCAAACGCTGGAGCATATCGGGCTGACTTTTATCTCTCTTTTTTTGGCAGTGTTGGTTGGCTTGCCTCTGGGTATACTCATCGCTCGTAAAAGAAAATTATCCGGCTCGGTTTTAGGCATCGCGGGGATATTGCAAACTATACCGAGTATTGCTTTGCTTGGGTTTATGATACCACTTTTGGGTATCGGTCCGAAACCCGCTATTGTGGCTTTGCTTTTATATGCGCTGCTACCCATCATCAGGAATACTTACACCGGTATTACCGGGGTGGATGCCGCAGTTAAGGAGGCGGCTACAGCTATGGGTATGAGTAAATGGCAAATTTTATTTAAGGTGGAGTTGCCACTGGCTATGCCCGTGATATTAGCCGGTATCCGCACGGCTACAGTGATAACGGTAGGAGTGGCCACATTGGCTTCGTATATCGCTGCGGGTGGCTTGGGTGAGTTTATTTTCGGCGGGATCTCGCTTAATAATACTAACATGATATTGGCGGGCGCCATACCTGCGGCATTGCTGGCTATCATTTTTGATTTCCTGTTGTCGAGGGTACAAAAACTCAATTTTAAAAAGATTAAGGCAGGTACTTACGCTTTGCCGGTAGTTATTGTATTACTGGCTTCGGTTTATTTTATTCCATCAGCTTATGGCAGCAAACTTACTGCCGGTTTTACTCCCGAATTTATGGGCAGGCAGGATGGTAACCTTGGTCTGCAAAGCAAGTATCATTTGAAGATCCACACCATTGTTATTAGCGATGCGGTGATGTATAAAGCGGCCTATGAGAAGCAGTTGGATGTGATTAGCGGCTATTCTACAGATGGTCGGCTTAAGGCTTATGGGTTGGTTGTTTTAAAAGATGATAAGAATATTTTTCCGCCATATTTTGCAGCGCCTATTGTGCGTGAAGATGCCTTGCAAAAGTTTCCTGAACTGGAAAAAGCATTAAATCTGCTGTCGGGTAAAATTAATGATACGGTGATGACTGAATTAAATTATCGAACCGACTATCTTCACGAAAGCCCTGAGAAGGTAGCTAAGGATTTTTTGGTATCGAAAAATTTATGGCGACCGGAACGCGGTGGTAGTGATGGCATAGTTAGGATCGGATCAAAAATATTTGGTGAGCAATACATTTTAGCAAATATGTACAGCATGTTGATTAAGGGTTATACTGATTATGACGTAACTACCAAAACAGGCCTCGGCGGAACAAAAATATGTTTTGATGCTTTAACCAATAACCAGATAGATTTTTACCCGGAGTATACCGGCACCGGGCTTTTAGTTATCCTTCAACCATCACAACAAATAGTTAATTCGGTAGAAGGCAGTAAGGAAAAGACCTACAATTACGTCAAAGAGGAATTTGAGAAGCGTTACCAGATAAAGTGGTTGCAACCCATAGGCTTTAACAATGCTTATGCTTTAATGATGCGGCAAAAACAAGCTGCGGCTTTAAATGTTAAATCGATAACGGATCTTAAAAACTACCTGGATAAAAAATAAACCCGAAATGGAAACAGCAACTGAATATTATACCGATAAAATAAGCCTTGCTGAACGTTATTTAAAGGTCCGCAAGCATACGGAGCATATTTGCAGCCCGCTGCAAACGGAAGACTATGTAGTGCAGCCGGTAGGGGATGTTAGTCCGCCTAAGTGGCACATCGGGCATACCACCTGGTTTTTCGAGACCTTTATTTTAAAGCCCTTTGCTACCGATTACCGGGAGTTTAATCCGGAATACAATTTTGTATTCAATAGCTACTACGAAACGGTGGGAAACCGCGTTATCCGCACCGATAGGGGTAATTTAAGCAGGCCAACGGTTATTGATATTATGCGCTACCGCAAATATGTGGATGATGCCATGAACAAGTTTTTGTGCGAAGAACCATCAGATGAAGTGAAAGAGCTACTAATACTCGGCTTTAACCACGAGGAGCAGCACCAGGAACTTTTATATACCGATATTAAATACATTTTGGGTCATAACCCGTTGTTCCCGACTTATTCGCATGACTATCATTCGCCGAAGGTAAAAGCCATTGATGCGCCTTTTATTAGCATTGATGAAGGTATTTATGAGATCGGCTTTAAGGGCGAAGGTTTTTGTTTCGATAATGAGCTGAGCAGGCATAAAGTTTATTTGAATGCATATGAGATTAGTCCGAATTTGGTTACTAATGAGGAATATGTTGAGTTTATAAAAGCTGGCGGTTATAACGATTTTCGCCATTGGCATGCAGAGGGTTGGGATTGGGTTAAAACCAATATGGTACAATCGCCTTTATATTGGCATTTAATACATGGCGAATGGTATAACTATACTTTCAATGGGTTGGAACCTGTTGAAATGAAGCAACCGGTTTGTCATATTAGTTATTTTGAGGCTTATGCCTTTGCGGCGTGGAAAGGAATGCGCTTGCCAACAGAATTTGAGTGGGAAGCCGCTGCACCGCAGTTTAGCTGGGGCAAAAGCTGGGAGTGGACCGAAAGTTCGTACCTGCCTTATCCGGGTTTCGCGAAAGCGCCGGGGGCTATAGGCGAGTACAACGGCAAATTTATGGTGAACCAGAAAGTATTAAGAGGCGCATCAGAAGTTACATCGCCGGGGCATGCTCGCATTACCTACCGCAATTTTTTTCAAACACATTTACGATGGCAATTTACTGGCATAAGGCTTGCTAAGTAATTCATCATATAATCAACCTAATGAAAAATATGAACACTGCTACCATGCAACCATTAAATAACCAGGCTGACATAACCGAGCAGTTTTATGCCGATGTTATCAAAGGTTTGCAATCAACTCCAAAGCATTTAAGTTCCAAGTATTTTTATGATGCGGTGGGCGATAAACTTTTTCAGGATTTGATGAATTGTGATGAGTATTACCCAACCAATTGCGAACTGGAAATATTTACAGAGCAAACTGCTGAAATATGCCGGGCTATAATGGGTAATGGCGATGCTTTCGACCTTATAGAATTAGGGGCTGGCGATGCTATGAAATCAACATTTTTACTGAAGTATTTATTGGAGCAAAAAGCCAATTTTAGTTATTTGCCAATAGATATATCTGAGAATGTGATCTCTTACTTAAACACGACCCTGCCTGTTTCGCTTCCAGGGTTGAAGGTTACCGGTTTGAATGGCGATTATTTTAATATGCTGGAAAAAGCAGCATCTCTATCTAAACGCCGTAAGGTTGTTTTGTTCTTAGGGTCGAATGTTGGTAATATGCCCGTTAGTGATGCGGATAATTTCTGTAAGCAGTTACGTAATCACCTTTCGAAAGGCGATATGTTGTTAATTGGTATCGACCTGAAAAAAAATCCTAAGACAGTTTTGGCTGCTTATAATGATAAGGGTGGTATCACTAAAAGATTCAATTTGAATTTATTGGAGCGCATTAATCGTGAGTTGGGTGCTGATTTTGATGTTGCTAAATTTGAGCATTATCCAACGTATGACCCGGAAACGGGTGCATGCAAAAGCTACCTGATAAGTTTAGAAGATCAGCAGGTGAAAATTCGTGGTAAGGAAACTATTGGATTCGCGAAAGATGAATACATCTACATGGAGATTTCGCAAAAGTATAATGTGATACAAACTAACCAGATAGCTGCAGGAGCTGGTTTTAAGCCGCAGAATATATTTTTCGATAGGAAAAAATGGTTTATTGATGCTATTTGGTTAGCGGAATAATATAAATTTTATTTACAGACAGCCAATTGCGTGGCAATCCCCGATACACAGGGCGACGTGCGAGATTTTTTACCATTGTGCGGTGGGTGTCCTCCTGAGCGCAGTCGAAGGACGAGCGTAAAGGCCTGCCCACATACTTCGACTATGTTCAGTATGACAGCCTTTGCACCGAACAGCTATGAAGTAATCAGAGCAACACAGGATTTAATTCAGAATCTATCAATTCGCCAAAGGGTTTATCCATCAACCATTTATGATGATCATTTTTTTGCTGTGAATTTTTGTATGGAGTTATCCTTGCACCATCTGCTATATAAATAATCGTCATTACTTCACGTAATTGGTTTGATTTATTACCTGGTGCCTGGTGTATGGTGAAACCGCGATGCCAGGTGGCATCGCCGGCCTTCATGGTTTCGGCACGACTAATCGGTAACTTATTATCCTTAACATATTGATCAAAGGCCGCTTCCGATTCATCAGAAATCTCGTGATTAAACACCGCGCCATTTTTATATGATCCGGAGGCAAAGGTGAGCATGCCCATATCTACATCTATATCAACCAAAGGCATCCACATGGTTATGGTATTGTTGGTATCAATAGGCCAGTAATATTGGTCCTGGTGCCATGGGGTTGGGCCGCCGCCCGGTTCTTTAAACAAAGCTTGGTCATGGTATAGCCTTACATTTTGTACACCCATCAAATCTGCGGCTATTTTGGCCATACGTTTGGCTAAAACAAATTTCTTTACCGCTGTATCAACCTGCCACAGGTTCATGATCTGTAAAAAGGCTTTGCCATAGGTATCCCTATCTTCTAATTTACGGTTTTCGGTATTGTAACATTCGGCAGCATCAACAATGACTGGGCGGTAGGCGGCAATTTCTTCATTGGATAAAATACCCTTTACGAGGGTATGCCCTTTAACCTGAAATTCGTTAATGTTTTCAGTGGATAAACTTTTGAAGTTATCTAAAGGAGGGAGTTGCGATGCACTAATATTCATATTCGTTAATTAGTTTAACTCAAAGTAAAATAATCTTTTTGATCTAAAAAATGAATAAAGTGATTTAATTATGGTTTATCTTATCTTGTTATATTTATATATTAGATTTGTGTAATAAAATATGCGATGATCAAGGCCTCTATTGAAGTTTTGCAGCCGGGTAACCGGCAGTCATTTTTGGTGCGCAAATTTGACCAGTGGGAATTTGACGGCCCATACCATTTCCACCCGGAATATGAGTTGACTTTTATTACAAAAGGTAGTGGTAAAAGATATGTGGGTACGCATATGGAGGACTTTTTTACCGGCGACCTTATACTACTAGGCCCAAATCTGCCGCACTGCTGGAAACTGGCCAATATTGAACAAACCCAACATGAAGCCGGTGCCATTGTAATACAATTTACAGCTGATTTTTTAGGAGAGAAGTTTTTTGACCGACCAGAAATGCAGGATATCTGCAAGCTATTTGAAAAGTCGGTAAGCGGAATAAAGTTTGGTGACAGTATCCAGGCGGAAATTAATGGCCTTTTAAGAGGGTTGGCTGATGATGATAATAATTTTAATAAGCTGCTAAAACTGCTTGATATATTGCAAAGGCTTGCTGTAACTAATGATTTCATCCTGTTGGATCAAAACCAAAGTATGGCTACAAGCTCGGTAAGTCAGCAGGAGCGCATAAACCCTGTTTTTGCTTATTTGGTTGAGAATTTCAGGCAATCGGTATCATTAGATAAAGCAGCATCGGTTGCCAACATGACTCCAAATGCGTTTTGCAAGTACTTTAAAAAAGTAACCCGCAAAACGTTTATGGAAACCATAATTGAGTACCGCCTTAATTATGCTACACAACAATTGGTACAGAGCGATAAGCCCATTTCAGAGATAGCCTTTGAGAGTGGTTTTGGTGATGTATCGCACTTTTACAAGATGTTTAAAGCTAAAATGAGATTGAGCCCACTGAACTATCGTAAAAAATTTATGCGCGATTTAAACATCATTAATCCGGCGATCTCGGCTTAATTAACTAGCATATCTTTTAATTTGGTGCATAGCATTGTTATTTCTTCATCGGTATTGTAATAGTGCACGGAAGCCCTTACTAGATTAGCCAGGTGATTTTTATTCATGTAGAATAAGGTTGATTTTGCCAGGCCAACCGACACGTTAATATTATCCTGTGCTAATTTGGCTTTTACTTGCGCGCTTTCTATCCCGGCTACGGTAAACGTAACTATACCGCATTGTTCGCTGCCAAAATCATGAACAGTGATGCCTTCAATTTGGTTTAATTGTTGGCGAAGTGTATTGGCCAGATACTGTATGCGCAACCATATCCTATCCATACCGATATTTAAGGCGTAGTCTATAGCCTTACCTAGACCAAGGGTTAATGCCCTGTTTTTTTCATACATCTCGAAACGGCGGGCATCAGCTCTCATTTTATAATCGGTTTCGCTTATCCATTTGGTGCTGAACCCGTCCATAAATATCAGTTTCAGTTTATCCTGTACGGGTTTTCTTACAAACAAAAATCCTGTACCACGTGGTGCACGTAAATATTTACGGCCGGTTACCGACAGCATATCGCAACCAATTTCCTTTACATCCAACGGAACATGTCCGGCGCTTTGGCAGGCATCAACCAAATATAAAATATTGTGTTTGCGGGCTATTTTACCGATCTCCACAATAGGTATCATGCCACCTGCGGAAGATGGGATATGTGTAACAGCTATCAGTTTTGTTTTGGGTGATATCGCTTGTTCTAAAGCCTGTAATGAGAAATTACCATGCTCATCATTCGGGATCAATACAACTTTAACACCCTGTGTTTTTTGTACATGTACCAGGCCTATCAGGTTAGTAACGTACTCCATTTCACAGGTGATAATTTCATCGCCAGGTTTAAAATCGATACCGTTAAAAGCCAGCGCCCATGCGGTGCTTGCATTCTCTACAATAGCAACTTCATCTTTTTCTGCATTAATCAGCCGGGCGATGGAATTGTAAGTTTTATCCAATTGCTCGCTGTATTTGGCTTCTGTTTCGTAGCCACCGAAACTTGCTTCTTCGTTTAGATAATTTACCACAGTTCCCACTACCACATCGGTTGCCATAGAGCAACCTGCATTGTTGAAGTGGATTTTGTTGTGGGTGCCTCTGGTTTCGGCCCTTAATTGTTGTATTTCCTGATCGGTTAGTGGTATAGTTTGCATATTGTTTATTGTTGAATTGCTGCTTCCTGTTTAAAATTTATTTCCATCATAATATCCGCGCGACCATAGGTGCCCGGCGATACGGATATTTCGGTAAAACCTAATTTACGGTAAATATGTATGGCATTTTCAAGTATACGGTTTGACCATAATACTAGTCTATCAATACCCATCTCACGCGCTTTATTAATACACGATTGACATAAAAACTGACCCGCGCCACCACCATGATAGTTTTTGTCGACTGCCATTTTGGTTAACTCATAAACTCCGTCCTCTACATAACGTAAACCAACGGTTCCTATAATAGTGTCGCCTATGGCAGCAAAATATATTTTACCGCCTTGTTTTAAAATGGCTTCTTCGGGGTTTTCTAAAACATATTTGTCAAAGTCTTCTACCGTAAAATACTCTTCGAGCCACGCTTTGTTTAGTTTCTCAAACCAGGGTTGATACTCGGGTTTGTAATAGATGAATTGCAGTTCCATATCATGAATAAATTATAATACAAAGAAAATGTTATTGGCATTGTAAAAACAGATGCAGATTTGTTAATTTTGAGCATAACAGATGTTATGAAAGAATTAATCGCAAGTCCGGATCATGATTTTTTATATACCCAGATTGTTGGGCGGTTTGAAAATCAGATCAAACAAAACCTGTTAAAGTGTGGGGATAAACTGCCATCGGTACGTGCGCTGAGCCAGGAGCAGGGGATAAGTATCAGCACAGCTTATAAGGCATATGTGGAGCTGGAAAACATGGGCATAATAGAGGCCCGGCCAAAATCGGGGTATTATGTAAAGTTCTCCACCTCGCGCTATACTAAATCGCCGGAAATGATGCCGCCGCTGAAAAAGATTGAGCAGGTAAGTGTTGTGGAAATGATAGCGATGGTTTACCGTAATATGGGCGGGGATAGTGTTCTAAGTTTGTCGCGTTCATCGCCGGCTATAGGGTTAATACCGATGGCTAAGTTGAATAAATCAATGATGGAAGCCATCCGCAAAAGCCCCAATGGCAATATTAATTATGAAAGTTTGCAGGGAAACATTGACATGCGCAAACAGATTGCCAAAAATGCTTTTAACTGGGGCGGGCAAGTAAGCGAAGACGATATTGTAACCACGCAAGGCTGTATGGAAGCCCTGGTGTTTTGCCTGCGGGCAGTTACCAAACCCGGCGATACCGTGGCCATTGAGAGCCCCACCTATTTTGGGATTTTCACCATTATGATGAGCCTGAATTTGAATGTGCTGGAGATTCCGGGCGATCCAAAGACTGGTTTAGATATAGCGTATTTGGAACAAGCCATGGAAAAGGTGACCGTTAATGCTTGCCTGTTTGTAACCAATTTTAGCAATCCCATAGGTAGCTGCATGCCCGATGAACGTAAGCAGCAACTGGTAAAGCTATTGGCAAAGAAGCAAGTTCCATTAATTGAGGATGATATTTATGGAGAGATCTATTTTGGTAAAAGCCGCCCGCGAACTTGCAAAAGCTATGATACGGAGGGAATGGTAATGCTATGCTCCTCTGTTTCAAAATCACTTGCGCCGGGATATCGGGTTGGGTGGTGTATACCGGGTAAGTTTAAGGAGCAGATATTAAGTTTAAAATTAATGCATACCATTAGCTCGGCCACGCCTACTCAGGCTGCCATAGCGCACTTTTTTGAAACCGGGCGATACGACCTGCATATGCGTAACCTGCGTAAGGCGCTATATACCCAGTGCCTGCACTATATGCAGGGTATTGCCCAGCATTTTCCGCTTGATACAAAAATAAGCCAGCCGCAAGGTGGTTATGCTTTATGGATCGAACTGGATAAAAGTATTAATGCTTTTGAGCTTTACCAGGCGGCCATGGCGCAAAACATCAGCGTAGCACCTGGACAAATTTTTAGTACAGATGCGCGTTTTACCAATTTTATAAGAATAAGCTTCGGCAGGCCTTATGATGAAGTATTGGAGAATAGTTTTAAGGTTTTGGGGGAGTTGATAAGGGGGATGGTGAAATAGAATCGAAGCGTCATTGCGAGGAACGAAGCAATCTCTACATAGACAAAGCGTTTAGAAAGGTATTGAATCTGCAAAGCCGCTCTGTAAAGTATAGAGATTGCTTCGTTCCTCGCAATGACGATGTGTAGGATAGAAATTACTTCACGCTCCGTTTTTTCAACTCCTTACTTATCGCATCTAATGATTTCTTCTTTTTTTGATCTTTTACTTTTTTGACTTTTGCTGCCTCTGCTTTTTGCAGGTAGGTTTCGGTGTGGGTGCGGGAATAGTATTTGCAGAACCATGTTAGCGGGCAAATATCGCATTTTGGGCTGCGGGCCACGCAGATATAGCGACCATGCAGTATAAGCCAGTGATGGGCGATGGCTAAAGTTTCCTGTGGTAGGTACTCTACTAATTGTTTTTCAACAGCCAGCGGTGTGCGGGCATTGGTGGTTAAACCTATGCGGTTGGCAACACGGAAAACGTGGGTATCAACAGCAATAGCAGGTGCGTCATAAACTACGGAAGCAATTACGTTTGCAGTTTTGCGACCAACACCGGGCATTTTTTGTAACTGATCAATGTCGGATGGTACTTCGTTATGAAATACATCGACCAGTATTTTTGCCATGCCTACCAGGTGTTTGGCTTTGTTGTTTGGATAGCTTACACTCCGTATGTAGGTGAAAACTTCTTCGGGTGTGGAGACTGCCAGGCTTTCAGGTGTTGGGAAACGCTCGAACAGGGCAGGGGTTACCTGGTTAATGCGCTTATCGGTGCATTGGGCAGATAGAATAACAGCTATTAATAACTGGAAAGGACTGCCATAATGCAGTTCGGTAACAGCATTGGGTTGGTTTTTTGAAAAATAATCTACAAAATGGCGGTAGCGTTCTTGTTTTAACATGGTTGAATGATCGTGTGACGTCGAAAATAATTAAAAAAAAGAGGCCCGGTGTAATTAGTTGTCCTAAATTTCACCGGGCTTCGTAATTTCTTTTGAGTCAACTAGCTACGCAGACTTTTGGAATAATCCAGTATGTAATGGATCGTATGCAGTTTTGGTTTCTTTTTCAAAAGATCCAAATCCGCACGGATGGAATGATAGAAGATCAAATCATCCGCATCCAGGTTTTCTTGTACTTCCCTGTCTTTCATCTGCGCATTTTTAATGATCGTGTTTAAAGAGTTTGTAAAGGTTTCACCCATAAGCTTGTTAATGTTTAAAGTACAAGTATTAAACGCAAGCCTGAAAGTAATATTTTATTAACTATGAAAAAAATTTCATGAAAATTTCATGAAATTAATTCTTCAAGCTAAGCTCTCTACCCTGCATCATTTTACGCAGGTTGTTTAGGGCGTAACGCATACGGCCTAACGCGGTATTGATGCTAACATCGGTAATGTCGGCTATCTCCTTGAAACTCAGGTCGCCGAAGTGGCGCATGATGAGTACTTCTTTTTGTTCGGATGGTAAAAGTTGGATGAGTGTTTTAAGATCCTTATGTGTTTGCTCGCGAACCATGCGGTCCTCGGTGCTTTCATCATAATTGCCTAATACTTCAAAAATATCGAAGTCGTCGCCATTGCTAACCATCGGCGCACGCTTTTCACGGCGGAAATGGTCAATCACTAAATTGTGCGCAATACGGGTAACCCAGGGAAGGAATTTACCTTCTTCGTTATATTTTCCGGCCTTTAACGTGTTGATGACTTTGATAAAGGTATCCTGAAAAATATCCTCAGCGAGGTACTCGTCTTTTACCAGTAAATATATGGAGGTATAAATTTTAGATTGGTATCGGCGTATTAACTCCACTAATCCGGCCTCTTCGCCCGTGATATATAGATGGATTAAATCCTGATCACTTTGCAATTGAAAATCCATAGAAAACCTTTACTTTAAACTTAATTAAAAGATATTATTTTTGTTAAAGTATAGTCTAATCTATATAGGGTCTCCTTTTTGTTACATCAAATAAAGCAAAAAAATCGAAAAAAACCAAATATTTCATCGTATTTAACACTTTAACACTTTTTAACATTTGACTGAATTAAGGGGCTAAAGTTTAATTAGTTAGGCGAATATCAATCCAAAATCATATTCCCATTTATTACTCGCGCGCATTTGGAATCGGCTAATAATTTTAGGATTTTTGCGTTTTGGAAAGGTTGATGGTTGATAGGTCATGGTTCATAATAGGAACCGGCTTTGCCAAAGGCTTTGAACCATCAAAATGAACTAACATTTGAATGATTAAAGAAGCAGAAAAAGATCCGCAGAAGCATATTATAATTAAAGGAACACGTGTACACAACCTAAAAAATCTGGATGTGGCCATACCTAAAAATAAGCTGGTAGTGGTTACGGGCATGTCGGGTTCGGGTAAATCATCATTGGCTTTTGATACTTTGTATGCCGAGGGGCAGCGTAGGTATGTAGAAAGCCTTTCATCATACGCGCGCCAGTTTTTGGGCCGTATGAATAAGCCGGATGTAGATTATATTAAGGGCATCGCCCCGGCTATTGCTATTGAACAAAAGGTTATTACGTCAAACCCACGTTCAACCGTGGGTACATCAACCGAGATATATGATTATTTGAAATTGCTTTTCTCGCGGATAGGTAAAACTATATCGCCGGTATCGGGCAATTTGGTGAAGAAGGATTCGGTTACGGATGTGATCAATTTTATCATGTCGCTGCCTGCGGATACGCAGGTTACTATACTTTGTCCGCTTTACCCACACAATAACCGCAGCTTGAAAGAAGAGTTGGCAGTATTGATGCAAAAGGGTTTTGTGAGGGTGGAATATCTGCAAAAGCTGTCCAAAATTGAGACTTTGCTGGAAGATATGAGCATTGTGGATGATGGCGTATGGTTGAAAGACGAGGTGAAAGGTAAGAAAGCCACTAACGAAAGCGTGACATCGACACACCAGGCAGTGCGTATTGTGATTGACCGTATTACTAAAAATGAAGAAGATGAAACGGTAAGCCGTTTAGGTGATTCGATACAAACAGCATTTTTTGAGGGTAAAGGTGATTGCTATGTGCGTTACCAGGAACCGGATGCTGAAAAGGAAACAGAACGCTTTTTTTGCGACAGGTTTGAACTGGATGGGATAAAATTTGAAGAGCCTACCGCTAATTTCTTCAGCTTTAATAACCCTTACGGGGCTTGTAAACGCTGCGAAGGTTATGGCAAAGTAATTGGTATTGATGAAGATTTGGTTATCCCCGATAAAAGCAAAAGTATATACGAGGCGGCTATTGCCCCATGGCGCGGTGAAAAAATGCGCGAGTGGAACGATAACCTGATTAAAAATGCGTTGCAGTTTGACTTTCCCATCCATCGCCAATACAATCAGCTTACTGAAAAGGAGCAAAGGCTGTTATGGACCGGTAATAAATATTTCCGCGGACTGGATGAGTTTTTTGCTGAGATGGAAGCTCAAACTTATAAGATCCAGTACCGGGTGATGTTATCCCGTTATAGAGGTAAAACTACTTGTCCGGAGTGTAAGGGCAGTCGTTTAAGGCAAGATGCTTCTTATGTGAAGATAGATGGTAAATCAATTACCGACGTGGTTTTGATGCCTTTGGACAAAGCCCTGGATTTCTTCAGCAATTTGAAACTAAATGAAACGGATGCTACAGTTGGTAAACGCCTGCTGATGGAAATAACCAATCGCTTATTGTTTTTGAATGACGTTGGTTTGAGTTATTTAACACTGAATAGGTTGTCGAATACGCTATCCGGCGGGGAATCACAACGGATTAACTTGGCTACTTCTTTAGGCAGTAGCTTGGTGGGGTCGATATATGTGTTGGATGAGCCGAGTATCGGTTTGCATCCGCGCGATACACAGCGTTTGATTACCGTACTTAAATCCCTGCGGGATGTTGGGAATACCGTATTGGTGGTTGAGCATGAGGAAGAGATCATGAAAGCGGCCGATCATATTATTGATATTGGCCCGGCTGCGGGTACGCATGGCGGGGAGTTGATCTTCTCGGGTACTTATGACGAAATTATAAAGGATAATAATAGCTTAACCGGCCGTTATTTGAGCGGTAAAGAAGAAATAGAAATACCGGCACATCGTCGTAAATGGCATGATTTTATTGAAATTAAAGGTGGCAGGGAAAATAACCTGCAGCACGTTGATGCTAAGTTTCCGTTAGGTGTGCTGACGGTTGTTACGGGTGTATCAGGATCAGGTAAAACTAGTTTGGTTAAACGGATTCTGGCTCCTGCACTGCAAAAAACACTGGGTAATTATTCAGGCGAACAAACAGGATCATACGATAGTATTGAGGGTGATTATGCCAAGATTGAGCAGGTGGAGATGGTGGATCAAAACCCGATTGGCCGTTCATCGCGATCCAACCCGGTTACTTATGTGAAGGCCTGGGACGAGATCAGGAATTTATATGCCGCGCAACCGGCATCAAAGGCAGCGGGGTTAAAGCCTTCGGCGTTTTCGTTTAATGTAGAGGGTGGTCGTTGTGATGTTTGTCAGGGTGAGGGCGAGGTGAAAATAGAAATGCAGTTTATGGCTGATATTTTCCTGACTTGCGAAACTTGCGGCGGTAAACGTTTTAAACAGCATATACTGGATATTACTTATCTGGATAAAAATGTATCCGAAGTATTAGAAATGACCATCGACGAAGGTCTGGAGTTCTTTAAAAAAGAGCCGAAGATCATCGCTAAAATAAAACCGTTGGTTGATGTGGGTTTGGGTTATGTGCAGTTGGGACAATCATCCAATACGCTATCAGGCGGCGAGGCGCAGCGTATAAAGCTGGCATCCTTCCTGGTAAAAGGGAATAATACGCATAAAACGCTGTTTATTTTTGATGAACCGACAACAGGTTTGCATTTTGAGGATATTAAAAAGCTATTGAAATCATTTGATGCTTTATTGGATCATGGTAATACCATCATCGTAATAGAGCATAATATGGATGTGATCAAATGCGCCGACTGGGTAATTGACATCGGCCCCGAAGGTGGTGATAGAGGCGGTAAGGTGGTTTTTGAAGGCTTGCCTGAGGATTTGATTAAAGTTAAGGACTCGTATACCGGGAAGTTTTTGAAGGAGAGATTTGAGGTTTAAAGATTTGAGGCTGGAGATAAGAGATTAGCAAAAAAGGTCGCTTTACATTTGTAAAGCGACCTTTTATATTTGGGGTCCTCTTCGAGAGCCCCGTGCGGGAACTAAAAATTACTATTCCCGGAATTTTTTAGTGAGAATTATTATTAAAAACTTCTTTAGCTGTCCTCAGTGCATTACTGGTGGCAGCGCCGCCTGCATAGAAAAGCATTTGCAATATAACTTCCACAATTTGTTCTTTTGTTCCACCGGCATTGATGGCTGCTTCAATATGCGCCTTAAGTTGCGGTGTGGCGTACCCAAGCGTTACACAAGAGGCAATTATCAAATATTCTCTCGTAAGAATATCCAGTCCCGGTCTCGCCAAAATTCCGTTAAATGCCCATTCATATGTCTGGTTTACATGATCCGGGCATATATCCTGCAATTCTCTTACTATCTGTTCGCCAGAATGTTGTCCGTGTAATTGTTTGAAAAGCGCTTCTCCTTTTAGGTAGGCTTCTGATTTATTTGCTGTTGTCATTTCATTTATTTTTATGACAAAAGTATCGTGCTTTTATATCTTGGGATAGTAAAAATGGGACATGAAATTCTTTTTCTGCAGAAAATCAGATGGGGTTACCTGCATGTACCGTTTGAATTCTTTTATAAAATGAGTCTGATCGAAATAACCATTATCTAAAGCAAAAGGAAGATACCTTTTGTCGCCATTCAACAACAAGGGTTTTATGGTTGCATGGAATCGGGATAGTTGCTGAAAATGCTTAGGCCCAATACCTGTTTGCTCTATAAACTTTCTGCGAAAATGCCGGTAGCTGATATTCAAATCTTTTGAAAAACGCTCCAATATAGCATCTCCTCCGTCTTTATATAATTCATTTATAATATGATTCCACAAAGTATCCATTTTGTTGTTTATCGCAAGTTTGTTAACAAGAAACTTGTCCAGTATGGAGATTTTACCCGACAGCGAAATGGTGTTGCTTACTTGTTCAAATGTTTCTTTCCCTTGATGCCCCCAGATATTTTGCATATTAATATAGTGTCCGTTCAATTCAGCCAAAGGAATATCCGTAAAGTGCCTGAACATACCTGCCCTGAACCGAACTGCAACAAAACCAATATTGCTGGATGGTAATATTGTTGAAGACTTTTCCGTAGAAAAAATAAGATGATCTGGTGTTAATTCTCCTGTATGGTTAATAAAAAACGGATCTCTGTGATGAATAAAAAGTTCAATGCCCGCAGCCGGAGGAACAACAGGCATTTGAATTTTATTTTGCTCCTGCGAATTCTCCCAGCTCCAATACCTGTCAATGTAAGGTTTAAGCTCATCACAAGGAGGGAAAAAACAAATATTCATAAACTTTAACTCTTTATATTTCTTCTTATGACCAATTGTGGTATAGCTTGTTGAGCACGCTAATTAAGTAAACGGATATGGTTGAAATGCCCATTCCTCTCTTCGAGAGACCATTTGAAACTAAAAATAGACCTACTTATAAAATAAATACTCCGCTGTGTAAGGCACCTGCAATGTTTGCCCTTTTTGTGATTGGTCAGCACTTTTTGGTGCCAAACCGCCATGGGTGTATAAACGTTGAATAAAAACAACATTTGCCAGATTTCCTTTTCCGCTTGGCGCTACTCCACGAAGCAGTAACCACGGGATAGCGTCGCTATCTGGCGAAGGCGCTTGCTGCAATTTTACACCGCTAATTAATGAGCCATCGGATAGTTGCCAAGTTGGGTTTTTCGTTGTATTCAGGTAATGTTTTCCAACTTCATGTGTATAATCGGCAGAAGAGAATAAAGTTGCCTGCGGCTCACGGAAAGTCCATACATAATGTGAAGTATCCTTTATATCTTGCGTACACTGATAAATCTGAACTCCCCTGGCGTACACGTGCAATATTATTGCATTGTTAGTAGGTACTGCAACAGCGGTAGGTATGGCTTGCTGCCCATGTACAACTACTGCCCACAGCATAAGGATTACTAAATATGTAAATCGTTTCATAAAGAAGATTAATCGCTGTATATATAAATAATGCTGCAAATTAGAGATTAAACACGATAAAAATACCACTAAAAGTAATATTAATGTTCTCGCAGGGGCTCTCGGAGAGGACCCTGCGAGAACTAAAAAAAAAGGTCCTTTGCAATATTGCAGAAGACCTTTTCTATTTAACGTATCCGAAAGGATTCTCGAACAAGATGTCGGGGAGGAAAGATATAGAACTAAGCAAGCTCACCCAAGCCACCAGTGACAAAATGATTATGTCCTGTAACATATGAAGCACGGTCTGATACCAAAAAAGCAATCATTTCAGCCATCTCTTGTGCTGTACCGGCCCTGCCTTCCAGCGGAATTGCTTTAAATAATTGCTCTACGGTAATGCCAAATGCCGCGGCCAGCTGCTTACGACCTTCGTCACCTCCAGGGGTTAGGATCGCGCCCGGAGTAACAATGTTTACACGTACACCGGCTGGTGCAAGTTCCTTCGCTAATGACTTTGTATAACTGTTTAGTGCTGCTTTAGCAGCCCCATAATGGGCCATGAAACCATGAAATGGAATGAGCCCACCTGAAGATACATTCACAATAGCGCCGGCACCGCTTGCACGAAGCGCATTTAATAAAGGATTGGTTACGCGCACGGCACTCATAAAATTAATCATCAGTGAGTCCATCCAGTCTTCGTCTGATATCGCCTCAATACCCGGAAGTTTTGGAGCAGCCGCGCCAGCGTTGTTCACGAGGATATCCAGGCCGCCAAGGATTTTCAATGCTTCTTCAGCAACAGCGGTTGCGCCTGCTATAGTGGTTATGTCACCTTGAATAAATGTTGCGCCTGCCGGAGTTTGCTCATGGCGCGAGCGGGCAGTAACTACAACAGTAGCACCACCGTCAATCAGACGTTGGGCAGTTGCCGCGCCTATACCACGTGATCCACCTGTTATAAGGACTTTTTTTTCCTTGAATTCAGTTGCATAATCTTTCATAATTATATGATTAATAGTGTCTTTATCGACATAGCAAAAATCAGATAATCAGCAGAAAAAAAACGTGAAGTAGATTACCAAAACTATGTGAACTAGTTCACATAGTTTTAATTTTTTGATTACGGATCTTCGAGAGAAATTCGCGGGTCATCCCCAAGTAGGAAGCGATAATATATAAAGGAATCCGCTGTAATAATATTGGATTTCTTTTTGCGAATTCTTCATAGCGTTCCTCCGCTGAAAGGCTTACATGCGATATAATACGTTGTTGCAGTGTCACCGCAATCCGTTGAGAGCTTTCCATTAGTAAGCTTGCATAGAGGGACCTTTTTCAACAACATTTTTTCACTGTCATAACTCAATTGGATAAGGGTGCTATCTTCAATTGCTTCAATAAATAAAGTTGCCGGTTCCTGTAACATGAAGCTGCCGGGGTCGCCAATCCACCGATCCTCTATAGCCAGGGCAATAGTATGTTCTTGTCCATCAGTCCCTATAAAAAAAGCTCGAAGTGCACCATTAACCACATAGCTGCGATTCTTTGACACATACCCGGGCTGCTCCAGGAATTGCTTACGTTTTATTTTTTTTATCTTCAGCACCGAAGTAAATAATTCCTTTTCTTCTTCGCTAAATGTAATATAAGGTGCGATGTGGTTAAGTATTGAAGAAAAGTCCTGCATGGCTTTAATATATACCTGGTATGAAAATCTTGTAGTTCATGTTTAGTCGAAAAGGCCGCTATACATTCGTACAGCGGCCTTTTCTAATCTCTAATCTCTAATCTTCAAGCTCTAACCACTATTTTAACGTTAGGCTTGTTTTGCCCATGGTGTAACCATCAGCATAAAGCAATACGGTATAAGTTCCTTTTTGGAAAGGTGACGGGTTAACCCAATCAACAATATAATTGCTGCCATCGTCTTTAAAATCGATAGAAGTTTTGTAGGTGTATTGCAGGTTGGTGCCATCAGCAGTAAAAGTCCCAGAATCGCCACCTGTGATCAGGTTGCCGGTCGGGTCAATCACACGGATCAATATATCGTGCATGCCTTTTGGTGCAACCGCGTTGCTGGCCACTGTAAAGCTAATCTTGATCTTCTTAGCAGGAGATGAACGGCTTACTTCAACTTCTTTACCACTGTTTTTTACCTTGAAGGCAGCAACATCAATAACAGCCACTTTAAGGGCCGATGCTATTTGCACCTTGTTGCTAAGGTCGTGGTTTTGTTTAGTAAGGGTATCTGCTTTGGTTTTTACAACAGCAAGGTTAGTTTTTAAAGTATCCCTTTCAACCTTTAATGATGCATTGGTTTTTTGCAATGAATCAATTTGTGCTGTATAAGTGGTAACAAAATAACGCAATTGTTTTACGTTTTCCTGTGCTTGTGCAAGCTCTTCCTTGGTTAATGTGCCTTTTGCAAGTTCGCTTCTTAAAACTTTAATCTTATTTTGCAATGAATCGTTTTTGGCCTGCATGGCGGCAGACATTTTTGTTTTGCCCGCATTTACCTGCTCTACTTGTGATTCAAGGCTATCCAGTTCATTTTGTAATTTTTGTTTCTCATCGCCCTGGCTCACAACAATAACATCTGATTTGTTTTTTTGCAGATACAGGTAAACATCAGTACCCAACAAAGCCACTACCACAACAATAAGAAAGTAAATTACATTTGAATTTTTTTTAGGTGTTTGCCCAGATTGGTTTTCCATAGTAATCGGTTTTTAATTAAAAATAATATTTTAACGCGTAATTGCCTTATACGTTAAAAATATTTAGATGGCGCTATTTAATTTTTTACATCCATCCGGTTGGTTAATATAATAACAATAGCTATAACAATAATTAGCCCTGTTAGTTGATTAAAACTGCTTAAAAGTGTAAATTTTTGGTAATATAACGCCTTTTTAAGTAAAAATTATATTTGGATGCTTTGCTAAAGTAAGTACAAAAAGGTAAAACGCCAAAAAAACAGCTATTTATTATGCAGTATAATAAAACAGCTACAGGTGGAGTTTTATATCTTTGCGGCCTTAAAATACTCCCGTTTAATGCATCTACATAAATATATCCTTCCATTTATACTGTCTATTTTCATTATACAAAAAGTACATGCGCAGGCAGATACTACCAAACGTTATACCATCAGCCCCAAGCGGGAATTCAGAGGTGTTTGGATTGCCACTGTTGAAAATATAGACTGGCCAAAGAAAAATACAACTGCCGACGAACAGAAGGAGCAATTAACCGACATTTTGGATGATCACCAGGAGACAGGTATAAATGCGGTATTTTTCCAGGTGAGGCCGGCGGCGGACGCGTTTTACGCTAAGGGTACGGAGCCATGGTCGAAATGGTTAAACGGGAAACAAGGTGTAGCACCTGATCCGTTTTATGATCCTCTGGAGTTTGCTATTACCGAAGCACATAAACGCGGAATGGAACTGCATGCCTGGTTTAACCCCTATCGTGCTACTAACGATAATAAGTATTACGCGTTAAGCCCTAATCATATCACCAATTTAAAGCCGGAGTGGTTTTTTACTTACGGTGGCCAAAAGCTGTTTAACCCTGGTATACCTGAGGTGCGCGAGTACATCATCCATATTATATTAAATGTGGTTGATAATTATGATGTAGATGGGATACATATGGACGATTATTTTTATCCGTACCAAGTGCCGGGGCAAATCATACATGATGCAGATACCTTTGCCAAATACGGAGCCGGCTATGATGATATTAAAGACTGGCGCCGCCACAATGTAGATACCCTGATACAGGCTTTGGGTGATAGCATCCACAAGCATAAACCACATATGAAATTTGGCGTTAGTCCGTTTGGGATATGGGCCAATCAGAGCCAAAACCCGCAGGGATCGGCAACAAGTGGTGGCTCATCATACTATGAGAATTACGCCGATGCCCGTAAATGGATGCAAAAGGGTTGGGTTGATTACGTGGTACCGCAAATATACTGGCCACGTAACAGCCGTGCGGCTAACTTTGATACGTTGCTGAATTGGTGGAGTAATAATACATTTAACAGGCATTTATACATAGGGCAGGCGGTTTATCGCATTGCTGAACGTTCAAAAGCGTCGATAGCGTTTAAAAATACTTCAGAGTTGCCAAACCAGATGCGCGATTTGCGAAATAACCCGCGGGTGCAGGGTAGTGTGTTTTTTAGCTCGAACTCGCTGACAGATAATTTTGGAGGTTTTGCTGATTCGCTTAAATATAATTTTTATAAATACCAGGCGCTGCCGCCAACGATGCTCTGGCTGGATTCGGTACCACCTAATGTGCCGCAAAATGTGGTAGCCCGGATGGTGGCTAACAACGGTAACTATATGGTGAATTTAAGCTGGCAAACACCATTGCCTGCCGCTGATAAGGAACCGGTTTATGGTTATGTGATTTATAGGTTTGAAGGATCGGAAAAGATTGATATTAATAAACCCGACCATATTTTGCACATCGCTTATGATAATGGGTTGAGTTACCAGGATAAAACAGTGCAGAGGGGTAAGACTTATTTATATATTATTACCGCGCTGGATAGGTTGAAGAATGAGAGTGACCGCTCGCCGACTATTGCGGTGGTGATGCCGTGATGATTAATTAGAACGTCATTGCGAGGAACGAAGCAATCCATATGCTTTACAGGGCGGATTTGCATATGTAGAGATTGCTTCGTTCCTCGCAATGACGTGGTGGAGAGGCCTAGTGTACAGATTCTTCGCTATCGCTCAGAATGACAATGGGGAGTTTAGTCTTGGTTCCTGATTCTTGACTCTTGATTCTATAAACTAACTATTCATCACTGCGCCGCAGTTAATGTCAATAGCCTGACCAGTGATGGAGCTTTGATTAAGCAGATAAGCTACCAGATCCGCTATTTCTTCTGGTTGGCTCATGCGGCGAAGTGGGACACTTTGCATGGCGATATCGTAGAATTCCTGTTTACTTATTCCTATACCATCGGCAATGCCTTGTAAGCCTTGTTGTGCCATGTCGGTATCTACCCAACCCGGGCAAATGGCATTTACCAAAATATTTTCAGGCGCGAATTGATTGGCCCATGACCGCATTAAGCCCAATAAACCAGCTTTTGATGCGCAGTAGGCTGAGTAGTTGGGTACGCCTAATCGTGCTAAAACTGACGAGGTAATCAATAGCTGTTTCGTGTCTTCTGCTTTACGAAGCAGGGGTAGAAAAGTGTTTACGAAGTTATAAGTACCGGTTAAGTTAGTATCGATGATCTGGTTCCAGCGGTCGTTATCGCCCCATTGGTTTTCGCCGCCGATACCGGAGTTGGCAATGAGTCCGTTGATGGTTGTATCGCTTAGTTTCTCAAAGGCGGTTTGCAAGCTTTCTTTGTTGCGGATGTCGGCAATGATGATCTGATGTTCGCCTTTATGCAGCGTGTTTAATGTTTGTTGCAGGTTGGCTTCGTTCCGGCCTAATAGGATACAGGTATTGCCGATGGTTGACAGCTTTTGGGCTATCGCCCGGCCAATTCCGCTGCCGGCACCGCTGATGATGTATGTTTTGCTCATTGGAGTAAAAGTATAAAAAAATGTCATTGCGAGGAACGAAGCAATCGCGAACATTGCAAGGCTGCTTTTCTACGTGCGATTGCTTCGTTGCTCGCAATGACATGATGGAGACGCATCGTGTACAGATTCTTCGCTGCGCTCAGAATGACAATGGTGATAGAAATTATTTTATATCTATTAATTGCTTATCCTGTAATCTCCCTAAATAAATATCAATTTCCATATCGCCCATGCCGTATATGTTTTCGGATTGCCAGAAGGCATTGTAGATGCCGGGTTTATGGTGGATACCGCTGTTGTAAATATCTAGCAGGGTTTGTTCAATATGGTTTAAACCATTGTGGTTGGTGGTTGATCGTTTAACATGGGCCTGCAATGCATTTTTCAGGAAGTGGAGATTTGCCCAGTAATTGTTTTCGTGCAGCCATTTATTCAATTCATTGATGTTGTTGGCGGTGTAGTATTTCCAGGCTTCGGCGGCTACATAAAAATCGGGCTCGCCGAGTTGTACACGGATGTTGTCATATAAATACTCTAACTGGTCGGCATTAAGGTCGCCCATGCCTTTAAAGTTTTCTACGCCGGGATAACTATCGGGACAAATTAAATAGATACCAGGTGTAGAGAGATCTGTGTGTTTGTTCAACATCATGATCACTCCAAGCATATTGATCTGGCAATGGAGATCGTATTCAAACCACAGGTTTATTTCTTTATAGGGTTCGCTTAGGGTGCTTAGCTGGTTAATTACTTTTTCCTCATAAGAGTTGGGTAAGTCATCAAAGGCTTTGGAAATCCATTCCGAGCGATTTTTCCAAAAACTTCCCGACGCGATATTTTCTTCGACAGGTCCTTCAGAAAGTACCTCGCGCCAAACCATAATGTCGCCATCAATGCCTGTTTGTTCAAAACTGCTCAGTGTGGCATCGCCGTTGAGTATGTGCAGGATCTGTTCCATTTTTGTAGCTGTGTATGAAGATATAACAAAGTACGGAAAGTTTTGATGTGGTGTAGCGGGAATATTACGTGGGGGAAAGAGAATCAAGAATCAAGATGTCTGGCGGTGATTGACTCACCCGACTACGCTGCGCTGGGCGACCTCTCTTCGCCTGCGGCGGAAAGAGGTGAAACAAATTTTTTGCCCTCTTTCCTGCGCAGCAGAAGAGAGGGCAGGTTAAGCGGCTGAGCGAAAACCGGGTGAGTCGATACATATGCATGGGCGAAGTTGACTCACCCGACTACGCTGCGCTGGTCGACCTCCCTTCGCCTGCGGCGGAAAGAGGTGAAAAAACATCTTTAAAACAAAAAACCCCGGCTGAACCGGGATTTTTATATAGTATAAAATAAATCTACTTGTTATTGTTGGACCGGGGTAACCTGCGTTACTTTATTGTTGATGTTAATATAGTCGGTCATAATTTGGCCGGCTTCTATCTTAACAAAATCAAGGTCTTCGTTTTTAGGTTTTATATCGCCTTTTTTCAATGGTTTTAGGCCGAGGGCAATACGTTGCAGATTGTCGCGGTCGAATGTTTTTTGATCATCAGCATCGCGTTGTTTTTTAAGCTGCGCTTCGTTTAACGTGATTGACCTTTCGGCATCATGTATTTTAAAGTCGGCTACATCCTGCAATAAATACTTATAGCTGTCGCTGGTAGCCATACGCTGATCGTGCAATGTTTTCAATTGTGGGATCACGTTGCTCAAGTCGCCAAATTTGGTATAATCACTTTTAGGGATCACATCAAAAGGCATCGCGGATGGCTCGGTATCTTCGCCATATTTATCCAAAGGAATAACCGATGGGAAACTAATATCAGGAGTTACACCATGGCGCTGGGTTGAGTTACCAGTAATACGGTAAAACTTAGCTATAGTTAAATTCAACTGGCCAAATGTGCTTTCGCTGCCGGCAGCGCGACCTTTGGTAGTTCCGGTTAATTTTGAAACCATATCAGCTAATGAAGGGTCGATAACTTTATCAAGGTCGATCTCCGTTTGTACAGAACCTTTACCATAAGTTTGGGTACCCAATATAACCGCGCGACCGTAATCCTGTAAAGCACCTGAGAAAATTTCGGATGCTGAGGCGCTAAAGCGATCAACTAAAATAGCAAGCGGGCCGCTGTATGCGATTGACGGATCATCATCGCTATCAACTTCAATTTTAGCTCTTGTATCTTTTACCTGTACAACAGGGCCTTCTTTAATAAATAAGCCTGTAAGTGAAATAGCTTCGGCTAATGAACCACCGCCATCTTCGCGAAGGTCTAATACTATACCATCAACGTGTTCATTTCTAAGCGTATCTAAAATACGGCTAACGTCGCGGGTTGTGCTATGATAGTTTGGATCGCCTGCTTGCATGCCATTATTATCTACATAAAATGCAGGGATATCAATAATGCCTATTTTAACCGTTTTTCCGTTGCTGTTATAGGTGCGGATCTCTTTTTTAGCCAGTGCATCCGCGATAACAATTTTATCGCGAACAATTTCTACAATCTTCAGTTTGCCGCCTGCGCTTGAGCCTGCAGGTAATATCTGTAATTTTACAGTAGTTCCTTTAGGGCCACGTATTAAAGCGATAGCATTGTCTAATCTCCAGCCTACAACATTTTGAAATTCACCATCCTTACCTTGGGCTACACCTACTATACGGTCTTTAGGGCTTAACTGGTGGCTTTTATCTGCCGGGCCGCCCGGTACCAGGGTGCTGATGGTTACATATTCGTTCTCGAAAGTCAGCGTAGCGCCGATACCTTCTAATGAACGAGACATTTCCATATTGAACTGCGCCGCGTTAAACGGATTGAAGTAATTAGTATGCGGATCAACAGCTTCGGTAAAAGCATCCATAAATGTTTGGAATACTTCCTGGTTTGATAATTTGTTGGATTGTGATAACAAATTCTCGTAACGTTTTTTAAGTGTTTCCTTGTTCTTAGCCATATCAGGGCTAGCTATTTTAAGGTTAAGCAAATCGTATTTAACACGTTTTATCCATAACTCATCCATTTCTTTTTGAGTAGAGATAAATGGCAGATCTTCACGATCATAGGTGAAAGTTTCGTCTTTTGCGTAATCAAAATTATCATTGATATGTGCCAAAGAAAATTTAATCAAATCAAGGTACCTTTTCTGGAAAACGTTAAAGATGTAAAATGCATCATTCAGGTTACCGGCCTTCAAATCATCATCTAACTGATATTTGAAATTAGCGAATGCCTTAACATCCGAAGCTAACAGGTAGTTATGATCAGGATCGATTTTTTTAAGATAACGATCATAAATAATTGCCGACAGGGAATCATTCAGATCAACTTTTTTATAGTTGTATTTTGAAATTAACGAAGCAACTTCTTTACAAACTAAATTTTGCCTTGCATCGGGCTGCAAATCATTCGAGCCATCAACTTTAATTGGTTTTGATGGGGCCGCGTGGCAAGCTACGGCAGCACTAAGTACTAATACGAAATATAATTTCTTGAACATATCTTTTATAGTCTTTAAACGGGGATTAAAATAAAACATCAATACTTGTGCCTAATGTGAGTTGCTAAAGTAAATAAAAAGAGACAGTTGAAAAGCTGCCTCGCAAAATAGAAATGCCAATATTACAATATTGTTTGAATTTTATACCTAGTAGACGGGCATTTTACGCTATTGTTACAAAAAAGCGAGGAACTAATTGCTTTTTTTATCGGCAGTAACCATAGCATCAGATGCATAACGCCATTCGGCCTTTGTTATGGTTGGTTTATATTGTTGTACAAATTTTAGTTCTTTTTGAATAGTAACAACGTTTGAAAGTAAGCCGTTAGCATTAGCTAATTGCAATGCCTCGGTCAAATCCTGTTGCGCCTGTAATGCATCGCCCATGTTGGCTTTAACTATGGCCAGGTCCATTAAGTTTGCAATAGTGAGTTGATTGTTATTTTGCTGGCGCGATATGGTGCTGCTTTGCAGTAAGAACCATTTAGCTTCAGAAAAACGGCTTTGTTTGATGTATAACTTTGCCAGATCGCTAAAATTATAGCTGGCAATATCGTAAATCCTGAAACGCATGTTATGCTGGGCCACCTTCATAATAGCTGATTCGGCCAATTCAATATTGTAATCGCTTTGTTGGAAATTAAATTTGGGGATCTTTACTTTTGCCCGGCTAATATATACAGCCGGTATTTTTTTTATGGAATGATCCTGCGGTAAAGCAATAGCCGGATAACGAACATGCTTTTTAAAGCTGATGTTGTACCATTGGGCTGAGGCCGATAAACTAACACTTAATGATAGTACTACAGCTAAAAGAAACTTCATGCGTTTTTCCCTTGGGTTTAATAAATTAATTAATTAGTAATTGTACGTAATTAATAACGGGAAAGTTAAGCATTTATTCGGAATAAGATCAATATTATTTTGACCTGACAAAAATCAGGCAAAAACTTCAATTTGATTTTCATCACGCGAGGCCCAAACCATGTACGGATGCGTATCCGCATGATAAATATCGCCATGAGCGGATATGCCAATAACGCCTGCAAAACCATCGAATGGTTTTAATTCGTTCAATGTTTTTTCTGTCGCGGGAGATAGGAGCATACCGTCGGTTACACGGGTAACAATTTTGGTAGCCACTGCTCCGCTAACAATATCTTCGCCAACACCGGTGCATGATATGCCTGCAAATTTGTTGCAGTAATTACCTGCAGCGGTAGCCGAATCACTTACACGGCCGGGTATTTCGAAACCTTTGCCACCTGTTGAGGTAGCCGCTGCCAGGTCGCCATTCATATCAAGAGCTACGCAACCAACAGTGCCCAGGCGAATGGAATCGCTTAGTTTTTTTTCATATTCCCAACGGCGTTGGGGTATTTCGGGATTGTAATATTTAAAGCCGTTTTCACGCGCATAGTTTTGCGCGCCACCGCCACTTAAAACCTTATCTTCCTGATCCAGAAGCTTACGGGCTATACAGATTGGATTTTTAACATCTTCAATATTAATAACTCCCGAGAAACGAAGACTTTTGCCATCCATCAGGGAGGCGCTCATCCTTATTTTGCCATCGCTTTGTATTTGTGAGCCGGTGCCAGCGTTAAACAGATCGCAGTCTTCCAATAATCGCACAACATAAACCACCGTTTCCAGCGCGCTATGGCTGACGAGGTGCTTGTAGCCCTGTTCCACTATTTCCTTTAATGCTTCCTGTTTCGCTTTTTTAACCTCGTGGTTGGTACGCGATTCGCTAAAAAATCCCCCGTGAATGATTAATTTCATCTCTATTAGATTTGAGATATGAGATGGGAGATTTGAGAATACTTTATGATGTATATGTAAGGGCGATTATTAGTCTCCTATCTCAAATCTCGTGTCTCACATCTATTTATCAGCCTTAATAAATACTCCGTTCTCAACCTTAACAACCTTTTTAATAAGTAGTTTGTGTTGTAAAAGATCATATTTATCATAAATAGACATTACATGCACCTTTAAATTCTCGATTGATACAGGCGCGCCTATCTCAACATCGTAAATATTGGTCTCCACCATGTTGCGGCCATCCACCAAAATAATCAATCCGGAGCCTATGGCTTCCATCATGCTGCCTTCGGTGATGAGCAGGCCTGCATCCTCGCCCAAACCAATACCTAAAATACCGGGATTGCTGGCTACAGCGTATAATAAACGACCAATACGGCCACGTTGTACAAAGTGAGTATCTATAAAAACAGAATCGATAAAACCTAAACCGGCGGTTATTTGCACATGGCCCTTGATCAAAGCCTCGTTGCTGGAGCCCCGGTATATCATATGTGCTGAAGCCGCCGCCGCGCCTGCCGACGTACCTGCGATTACAAAATTATCGTCCTGATAGCGTTGTTTGAGGATCTGCAAAAACTCGGTACCGCCAAAAATCGCGCTAAGGCGCAGCTGGTCGCCACCGCTGAACATGACTACATCAGCCTTGCGGATACGTTTTAAATATTCCGGGTTGGCGGCATCTTCACGGGTACGTATATCGAGAATATTGATGTTAGGGACACCCAGGTGATTAAAAGCACTGATATATTCGGTACTTACCAACTCCGGGATTTGCGACGCGGTAGTGATCACCTCAACTTTTGATGCTTCGTGATGAGCCGATTCAGTAATGATGCGTTTTAAAATACCCTGCTCAAAAAACTTGATATAGTTGGGTTGCAAAATATTTTCCTGGGCGCTAATATTACTGCCCATATCAACGGCTCCTCCAATTATTATCAGTTTTCCTTTCGGGTCGGTCATGCTGTATTTATTTAGTGAATGAGTGATTGTGTGAATGAGTGATTAATGTTAGCGTTGAATTTTTATCACGGAATCGCTAATTCACACAATCATTTATTGTTAACAAATACAAATTAAAATAAAAAGCAGCGTAAAGGCTATTGTTATTTGTTAATAGTGGGGGTATTTATGCACAATTGGGGTTTTACTCACCCGGCTACGCTTCGCTGGCCGACCTCTCTACGCCGGTGGCGCAAAGAGGTGAAAAATATATTCTAGTTTCCCTCTTTGTCGCGTAGCGATAGAGAGGGTGGTCGAGCGAAGCAAGGCCGGGTGAGTCGACGGGATGGTCATTCAAGATGGTATAAAATATTAATTTTTACTACAAAAGATGTTGTTAGCTTGTTACGGATTTAGTTTTAGTAAATTTAAGCCCTTAACATTGAAAAGTACTTTATGAAAATAGAAAATATACAGGTATTGCGTGGTCCGAACATTTGGAGTGGAAGCCGTAAAAAGTTAATACAAATGCGGTTGGACTTGCAGGAACTTGAGCATAAGCCTACCAATAAAATAGATGGTTTTTATGAGCGACTTAAAGCTTTGATACCAAGCTTACAAGAGCACCGCTGTTCGCCGGGTGTACCGGGTGGGTTTTATCAGCGTATTGTTGCCGGTACCTGGATGGGGCATGTGATTGAGCATATCGCTTTGGAGATACAAACCCTTGCGGGGATGGATACCGGCTACGGTCGCACTCGTGAGACTAAAACTGTCGGGGTTTATAATGTGGTGTTTACTTATCTGGAAGAAAAAGTGGGCATTTATGCGGCCGAAGCAGCTGTACGTATTGCCGAGGCTTTAATTACAGGTGAGGATTACGATCTGGAATATGATATACAGCAGATGCGCGAGATACGCGAGGCTACCCGTTTGGGGCCAAGTACCGGGTCGATTGTGGAAGAAGCGATCGCGAGGGATATCCCATGGATCAGGTTGAATAATCAATCGCTGGTGCAATTAGGGTATGGTAAAAACCAGGTGCGTTTTCGTGCTACTATGACGGAGAAAACTAGCTGTATTGCGGTTGACATCGCCAGCAATAAAGAAGAAACTAAACGCCTTTTACAGGAGCAGGCTATTCCGGTTGCTAAGGGTATTACCATATCTTCAACTGAGGGTGTGGATGAAGCTATCCGCAGGGTTGGATTTCCGTTGGTGTTTAAGCCGTTGGACGGTAATCATGGTCGGGGAATATCTATCAACATAAAAAACCGTGAAGATGCTGTTGAGGCATATGAATTCGCGGCCAAAATATCGCGCAAGGTAATTGTGGAGCGATATGTAACGGGATATGATTTCAGGGTTTTGGTGATCGATAATAAAATGGTAGCGGCTGCCCTGCGCGATCCGGCGCATGTGAAGGGGGATGGTACCTCAACCGTACAGCAACTCATCGACATTGAAAACACTGACCCTCGCCGTGGGTATGGGCATGAAAATGTTTTGACCTTGATAACTGTTGATAGAGATACGCTTGATCTGTTAGAGAAAAAGGGATATACTTTAGATACTGTTCCCACCGCAGGTGAAAAGGTATTTGTAAAATCTACCGCCAACCTGAGCACCGGCGGAACATCTGTTGATGTAACCGACCATGTGCATCCGCAGAATATTTTTATCTGCGAACGCATATCGAAGATTATCGGGTTGGATATATGCGGTATTGATATTATGGCCCAAAACCTGACCGAACCATTAACCGAAACCGGTGGTGTGGTACTGGAAGTAAATGCAGCGCCGGGCTTTAGGATGCACATAGCGCCGAGCGAGGGTTTACCTCGCAATGTGGCCGGGCATGTGATTGATATGTTATATCCCGCAGGTAAATCATCGCGCATACCTATTATAGCGGTTACAGGGACTAATGGGAAAACTACCACCACCCGTTTAATAGCGCATATTGTTAAAAATAACGGGCATAGGGTGGGCTTTACTACTTCGGATGGTATCTACGTGCAAAATAACATGATGCTGAAGGGCGATACTACAGGCCCGGTTAGTTCTGAGTTTATTTTGAAGGATCCGACGGTTGATTTCGCGGTGCTGGAAACGGCTCGTGGCGGAATATTACGCTCGGGTTTGGGATTTGGTTTTTGCGATATAGGCGTAGTAACCAATATTCAGGAGGACCATTTGGGTTTGGCTGATATTCATACTTTGGAAGATTTGACACGTGTGAAAAGTGTGATCATCAACGCGGTTAAAAAGGATGGCTGGGGTGTTTTGAATGCGGATAATGAGTATTGCGTGCGAATTGGCAAAAAGGCTAGTTGCAATATCGCTTATTTCAGCATGAATGAGAATAACCCGGTGATCAGGGCGCATTGCAAAAAAGGTGGTATTGCCTGTGTTCATGAAAATGGCTTCATCACCATTAAAAAAGGCGACTGGAAAATACGTGTACAACGCACCATACAAATCCCGCTGACTTTTGGTGGCACCGTTCCGTTTATGATTGAGAATGTGATGGCGGCAACTTTAGCTACATTTTTATGGGGCTTTAAAACCGAGGACATTAAAATATCGCTCGAAACATTTATACCATCGGCGGCGCAAACACCGGGCAGGATGAATATTTTTGAGTTCAAGGATTTTAGGTTCATGATTGATTTTGCCCATAACCCGGATGGTTACAGAGGCATAAAAGAATTTTTAAGGCACGTGGATTCGCCACTGAAAATTGGCATCATAGCCGGTACCGGCGACAGGCGGGATGAGGACATCCGCGAACTGGGTAAGCTATCGGCAGAGATGTTTGATTATATCATCCTGAGGCAGGAAAAGCACCTGCGCGGTCGTACCGAGGAGAATATATTATCACTATTAAAAGAAGGTATATTATCGGTTGATGCGAATAAGCAATTTGAGGTAGTGCCTAAAGAGATAGATGCGATTAAGCATGCCATGAGTCTGGCTAAACCCGGGACTTTTATAACTGCTTTGAGTGATGTGGTGGATAATGCCATTGAAACGGTACAGAATTACCAGGAGCAGGAGAGGAACGGGTTGTTTAATGTGTAGGTTAGTGGTGCGGTAAAAACACCAACCACAAGCTGAACTTCATAAATAAAATTGTCATGCTGAGGGACGAAGCATCTGTACAGATGTAAACTACTTTACAGATTCTTCGCTAACGCTCAGAATAACAATTGAGTAGGCAATTTAATTCAAGATTTACGAAGTTTTTAAAACTTCGTAAATCTATACTGCGAGGAGTTTACCTGAGATTAAGATTTTTAATGAAAAAAGAAGATTTGATAATACTGCTTAATAGCCTATTGCTTCCTTTGAATTTTAAAAAGAAGGGGAATAATTGGTTGTTTAATGGGGAAATACTTTCGAAGGTGGTCAATCTTCAAAAATCTGATTTTGGAAATTACTATTACCTTAATTACGGTTTTACAATTGCAAAGCTTGAATTGACTACAACGACGCATATTCATTATCGTTTAGCTTCTACAAATTCCGAAGAAAATATAAGAATAAAGGATTTGCTTGATTTAGAAAGCAATATTGAGCCTGAACAACGAATTTTCGAGTTGGAAAATTTGATTAAAGAAAAGATTATTAATCAAATGACAGATATAAATAATGAGGCTGAATTATTATCAGAAATAAAAAAAATGCCTTATTCGAGTATAATCCCATTAGTGGTAAAGCAACACTTTAATTTATCAGAATGGTAGTTTAAACCGACCAACTATGCAAAACAACATAAAAGATAAAGTAATCATCATCACCGGCGCGAGCAGCGGGATAGGGGAAGCCACTGCTTTGCTGTTAGCAGAGCGTGGCGCGAAAGTAGTGCTTGGTGCACGCCGGGCTGATAAACTGGAGGCATTGGCAAAGCGCATTACAGCAGCGGGCGGCGAAGCGATCTATGCGGAAACCGATATTAAAAAACGGGATGATTTAACTGCTTTGGTAAAACTGGCGGTTGATCATTTTGGCAAGTTGGATGTGCTGATCAATAATGCGGGCATCGGCCCCATATCTCTTTTTGATGATTTGCGGGTGGAAGATTGGGACGAGATGATCGACGTAAATATTAAAGGTACTTTATATGGTATTGCCGCGGCGCTGCCGGTTTTCCGTAAGCAGGGTTTTGGGCATGTGGTAAATGTGATTTCTACCGCCGGACTTAAAATTGTACCGCAGCAGGGTGTGTATGCTGCTACTAAGAATGCAGTGCGTACTATTACCGAGGCTTTGCGCCAGGAAGCCGGTCCTGATTTGCGTGTAACGGGTGTTTCGCCGGGCTTTGTGCATACTGATTTCGCGGAATCTATGACCAACCCCGAGGTTAAAGCTCAAATCATAGCAGCAAGGGATAAAATGGCTATCACGCCGGATGCCATCGCGCGTGCTATCGCTTTCGCTATTGAGCAACCTGCCAATGTTGATGTGGGCGATATTGTGGTGCGGCCTACGGCACAGGGGTAATATTTTTAGCTCCCGCAGGGTCATCTAAATAATATTGTCATGCTGAGGAACGAAGCATCTGTATAGGTGTAAACTACTTTACAGATTCTTCGCGATGCTCAGAATGACAAGGGGGAATAAAAGGTTTTGTCATGCTGAGGAACGAAGAATCTTCTTCGACTTGCAGAGTTCGACTTTCGCTTTTAGAAGATTCTTCGCTACGCTCAGAATGACAAGGGGGTAAACGAATGCCACGTGCTTCCTCTAGATAAATGTATCTACAAAGTTGTTTTACTGTACTCAAAAAATAAACCATAGTTTTTTGAGGTTACAATATCGTATCTTGTGAAAATATCCCTGTTTAACTATTCAACTGAATGGCTCAATTACTTTTAAGGACAAATGAAGAAGACAGGTTAGCTGCACTTCATTCGTATGATATATTTGACTCGGGCGAAGAGAAAGATTTTGATGCGCTTACTTCATTAGCATCGGCTATTTGCCAGATACCCATAGCGCTCATCACTTTTATTGATGATAAGCGGCAGTGGTTTAAATCGCATCACGGTACCGAAGTTATCGAAAACCTGCGTGAATTATCCTTTTGCACCCATGCCATCGCATCCGGCGAGGACATTATGGTGGTACCCGATCCATCGCGCGATGAGCGTTTTGCCAATAACCCGATGGTTACCGGGCCAACTAAAGTTGCTTTTTATGCCGGAGTACCCTTGATTAATGAGGATGGTTATGCCCTGGGTACTTTATGTGTGCTCGATCAGCAAACGCATACGCTATCAACCCAACAAATAGAAGCTTTAAAAACTTTGGCCAAGCAGGTGGTTGATAAAATTGAATTGCGCAGGAAAGTTTTAACGTTGGAAAAAGCTAACCAGGAATTGCTTAACTCCAATGTGCTGATCCAAAAGTTCGCCTCTATGGCCGCGCATGATATTAAAAACCCGCTTAGCACTATCATGCTAACCTCACAGGCGCTTAAAATACGCCTCGAAAAGATACAGGACGAAGGCTGTCTGCGCTTGGTCGACCTGAATGTTACTTCAACGAAAAACCTGTTGGGGTTGGTTGATGAGATGCTCGAATACTCTAAAGCACCATCGTTATTAATCACCAAAAAGCAGCAAGTCGACTTAAATAGCCTTTTAAGAAAAGTAATAGCCATGGTGGCGGTGCCGGAAAATATTGAAATTATTCTGCCAGAGGAAAATCACAGCCTTTATGTCTCCATTATAGTGTTTGAGCAAATCATGCTTAATTTACTAAGCAATGCCATAAGGTATAATAACAAGGAGCAGGGTTATGTGAAGATAGCTTTTGAACAGGACGAGGAATTTTACCGCTTTGAGGTAGAGGATAATGGCATTGGCATTGCCGAGCAATATCACGAAAAGATATTCGGCAACAACTTTACCCTAAAAACAACCGACCGCTACAATGACAAAGGTTCGGGCATTGGCTTGTCTACGGTTAAAGACTTGCTGGGCGTATTGAATGGCAATATATCGGTACGGTCGGTACCTGGTGAGGGGGCAACTTTTTTCGCGACGCTGAAGAAATAATCAAGACTCTTAGTTAAGTTAATTGATATCAGAACCTACGGAGACTAAAGAATATTTTATTTTTAGGGTCAGACAACTAAAGCTGGCTTTTATACGCTATAACTAATGGAAAGCCGGGCAGCGCCTGTAAGCTTTATTTTCCCATGTCAATAGTTATAACTAAATCAATAAATTTTGAGAGTGCCAAATTACAGTAAACTTTGGTTAGCTAATTATGGCAAATAACAGGATCGCGTTAATTGATAGTTTTCGATTTATTGCTATCGTTTTTGTGTTATTTTATCACCTTACAAATCCCTGGGTTGCCAAATATCCCCACCAGGATTTTTTTGTCCATATTTTCAAATATGGTTATTTAGGTGTCTATTTTTTCTTCATAATATCGGGATTCGTGATCTGTAATACGCTGGAAAATACTACAAGTATCGGATCGTTTTTTAGAAAAAGGTTTGCAAGATTATTTCCGGCCATGCTTTTGTGTACTATTCTTATTTTTTTGATTGTTCATTTGCTCGATAATGAAAATAGGTTTGTAAATTCTGGTCAGACAGCAAACTTCTTACCAAGTTTAACATTTATCAACCCTAAGTTGTGGACTTTATTAACCGGCAGAAACTTTAACTGGATCAACGGAAGTTATTGGTCGCTTTGGGTGGAAGTTCAATTCTATATTATCGCTTCTGGGGTATACTTTTTTAATATTTTACATTTTCGGAGAAACCTTTTTATAATTGGAATTGGCATAGCTCTTTCAAAATACATACCCATACAAGTACTTAATCATTATGAAAAATCATTGCCGGGAAGTATTACAGCATTTTTAGGATCATGGCGATTTTATAACGAGATATTTAATATCACCTTTTTTATAAACTGGTTTTTATGCGGGGCTGCCTTTCATTATTTATACATGGGCGTAAAAAATAGGGCCTCTTTAATCAATGTATTTTGGCTATTGGCGATAACTTTATGCCTTGTAAAGGATTTAAATGATTTTTTTGCCGACAAATTTTTGGAAACTATGATTGCCGGTTCTATCATGTTCGCGTTGTTTTTATTGTTGATCTACTACGAGAAATCGCTGTCATTTTTACAAAGATCATTCATCTGCAGAATTGGTTTAATATCCTATAGTGTTTACCTGATCCATGAACAAATTGGCATTTTACTGATCAATAAATATGAAGGCTATTTAGGCAAATGGAGTGGGTTATCGCCTTTTATCGTCATCATCATTGTGGTATGTTATGCCGAATTAAGTTATCGGTTTTATGAAAAAAAGATGTCGAAAATATTAAATAAGTGAATTGCAGTACCTTCACTTTTACCATAGCCGTGGTAATTCAGCATAAACAGGTCGATGGTGATCAGCTGTTTCATTGTGTGATTAATAAGGTCGATTTGCCCGGATAATACTTTAAAATAACGCTTTTACTGCTAAAAAATGAGTTAAAAAAGAGCATTTTTACACATTTTTTGAGCTAAAAATAGGCGATTTTAGCCATTTTAATGATAAAAAATGACTAAAAATCAATGTAATAATGCCCTTTTTGATGCTTTTTTGGGCGGTTTTTGGCTTAAAAGTGTTCCAACTGTACCAATTGTTTCACCTGTTTCGTGGTACACTTATCGCCTTTTGTCTGCCAGTTGGGATAGGTAATAGTGCCACAATAGCATAGTCGCTACTGTTCGATAGGGTTGCCATTGGGTAGCAATTTCAATTATTTCTTCTTTACTGATGCCAGTAGCTAAGCCTTTCACCCGTTTAAATGCGTTAACCGCGGCGAGGTCGCCGATAGGGAATATGTCGGCCCGTTGTAGTACAAACATGAGGTAAACATCAATAGTCCAGTTACCTATGCCTTTCAGGGTAATGAGTTTAGCGCGGATTGCATCGTTGGGGAGGTATTCTAGTTCAGTAAGGTTGAGTTGGCCGCTTAACAGGGCCTCGGCTAAATATTTGATGTAGAGGGTTTTTTGCCGGCTGCAATAACAGGCCCGCATTTCTTCATCAGTAAGCAATAATAGGCGTGATGGGGTGAGTTCCTGTACACGTTCCTTTAGTTTATTTAATGCTGATAGTGCGGAAGCCAGCGAAACCTGCTGCTCCAAAATAATGTGCACCAGCGTTTCAAATGTATTAGGCCGCGACCACATTGGCGGGTAGCCGTAAGCCGTGATAATGGCTGCAAGATCGGCATCCTGTGAAGCCAGCTGATCACAAATAGTATGAAAATTGGATTTGCTAAACTGTTCGCTCATATAATTGTTATTTTAAAATTACTAATTTCTTTAGGATTTAGCATTTAATTTCTGACTTTTACATTATGACAAACCTGCCTCCTTTAGCCGAGCGTATGCGCCCCAAAAATCTGGATGATTATGTGGGGCAAAAACACCTTGTGGGTAAGGGCGCGGTGTTACGCAAAGCTATCGAATCGGGCTCGCTGCCATCAATGATATTCTGGGGCCCGCCGGGAGTAGGGAAAACCACTCTGGCTTATATTATTTCGCAAACTTTATACCGGCCGTTTTTTGCGCTGAGTGCTATTAATTCGGGAGTTAAGGATGTGCGCGAGGTGATAGAAAAAGCAGCCCTGCTAAAAGAGGAGGGAGAGACGTTACCTATTTTATTTATTGATGAGATACACCGTTTCAGTAAATCGCAACAAGATTCGTTATTGGGAGCAGTTGAGCGTGGCACGGTTACGTTGATTGGCGCTACTACCGAGAATCCATCATTCGAAGTGATCTCGGCTTTGCTGTCGCGCTGCCAGGTTTATATTTTGCAGCCGCTGGAAGAAGATGACCTGGTTAGTCTGCTGAAAAAGGCCATGAAGGAAGATGTGGTGCTGCGCGATAAAAAGATAGATATAAAGGAGGATGAGGCACTGCTGCGGCTATCCGGTGGCGATGCCCGCAAGCTGCTGAATATATTTGAGCTATTGGTAAATGCCTTCAAAGGCAAAAAGATAGAACTCACCAATGAAAATGTACTGGAGCATGTGCAGCAAAACATGGCGCTGTATGATAAAGGCGGCGAGCAGCATTACGATATTATATCGGCCTTCATCAAATCCATGCGTGGCAGTGACCCCAACGGTGCGGTTTATTGGCTGGCGCGGATGATAGTGGGCGGTGAAGACCCGCTATTTATTGCCCGCCGCATGCTGATACTGGCTTCGGAGGATATTGGTAATGCTAACCCTAATGCCTTGTTGCTGGCGCAAGCCTGTTTTGAATCTGTAAATAAGATTGGTATGCCGGAGTCGCAGTTGATTCTATCGCAAACGGTTATATATCTGGCAACATCGCCAAAAAGTAATTCGGCAACAACGGCTATTGGCGCGGCTATCGCATTGGTTAAACAAACCGGGGATCTGCCCGTGCCATTGCACCTGCGCAATGCGCCAACCAAACTGATGAAAAGCATTGGTTATGGCAAAGGCTACAAATATGCGCATAGCTTTGAGGGTAATTTTACCGACATTGATTTTCTACCAGATGCCATAAAAGGCACCAAGATATACGAGCCTGGTAATAATGCCCGTGAGAACGAGGCTAAAGAGAAGTTGAAGAAACTTTGGGGCGATAGGTATAAATATTAACCCCTTAGCCCCCTGAAGGGGGAATGTTAGAATATTTAGCTATTTAGACTTACGAAGTTTTAAAAACTTCGTAAGTCTAAATAAGACTTCTGATATATTTGCACCATGTATTCTATCAGAACCGCAACCGTTGCCGACGTTGAAACTATCCGCCAGTTAGCACAGGAAATATGGTATGCTACCTATCTGTCTATCTTGTCAAAAGAACAGTTAGACTTTATGCTAACCGAGATCTATTCAACCGAAAAGCTAACGCAGCAAATTGAAAATAACGAGCAAACTTTCATGCTGATTATTGAAGGGGAGCAGATTGTAGCCTTCGCCGCTTATTCACCACGAGAAGAAGATCCGGAAATATATAAATTACACAAATTATACTGTCTGCCAGCCACCCAAGGCAAAGGCTATGGCAAATTATTGATAAACGAAGTAAGCGCTAAAGTATTGGAAGCAGGTAAGCACCTGTTGGAATTAAATGTAAATCGCCATAATAAAGCCCAAAGCTTTTATGAAAAAATGGGTTTCAAAGTAATATATGAAGAGGATATTGCCATCGGTTCTTATTGGATGAACGATTACATCATGCGTAAAGAGCTGGCTTAATATCTACCATAAAAAAATAGCGATGAATTTACATCCATCGCTATTCTACAATATTATTAAAAAGTCTCCCCTACCTGGGGAGATTTAGAGGAGGCAAGTATTACAACCCGAAAGCCGCTTTTACTTTATCTACATAGTCTAATTTTTCCCAGGTAAACAGTTCCACTTCTTTAGTGATGGTATGTCCGTCATGTGCTATAAAGCTTTTGGTTACAATTTGGCTTGGTTTACCAAAGTGGCCGTAAGCTGCGGTTTCGCTATAAATAGGGTTGCGCAGTTTAAAGCGGGTTTCAATAGCATATGGGGTCATGTTAAATATAGCCTCCACTTTTTTAGCGATCTCGCCATCGTGTAAACCAACTTTGCTTGTACCGTAAGTATTTACATAAATACCCATTGGCTGTGCAACACCTATAGCGTAGGATACTTGTACCAACACCTCATCACAAACACCGGCGGCTACCAAATTTTTGGCTATGTGACGGGTAGCATAAGCAGCTGAACGGTCAACTTTCGACGGATCTTTACCTGAGAATGCACCACCACCATGCGCGCCTTTACCACCGTAGGTATCAACAATGATCTTACGGCCTGTTAAACCGGTATCGCCATGTGGCCCTCCGATAACAAATTTGCCGGTAGGGTTGATATGATATTTAATATCGTTATTAAAAAAGTGCGCGTATTTAGGGTATTTAGCTTTTACACGAGGTATTAATATGCTGATGATATCGCTGCTGATTTTAGCCAGCATCACTTTTTCCTCATCAAAATCATCATGCTGGGTTGATATAACAATCGCATCAATACGTGTCGGTTTGTTGTTATCATCATACTCTAACGTAACCTGCGATTTCGCGTCCGGTCGCAAGTATTTAATTTCGCTGTTCTCACGGCGGATAGCAGCTAATTCAATTAATAAAGCATGCGCAATATCTAACGCCAAAGGCATATAGTTATCAGTTTCGATGGTGGCATAGCCAAACATCATACCCTGGTCGCCTGCACCTTGCTCTTCTTTCGCCTGGCGGTCAACACCCTGGTTAATATCAGGTGATTGCTCATGAATAGCAGATAACACACTGCACGAGCTGCCATCAAACATATATTCGCCTTTGGTATAACCAATTTTATTGATCACCTCGCGGGCTATTTTTTGTACATCTAAATAAGCTTTTGATTTTACCTCGCCCGCCAAAAAAACCTGGCCGGTGGTAACTAAAGTTTCGCAGGCAACTTTTGAATCAGGATCGAAAGCTAAAAATTGATCAATCAGCGCGTCTGAAATTTGATCGGCTACTTTATCCGGATGTCCTTCCGACACGGATTCTGAAGTGAATAAGTATGGCATGTTTTTTTAAATAAACTTTAAGAAATAGGATAAACGTAAATAAATAAGCAGAGGGATTTAACTGGATAGCAGTAAAAAGAAGCATGGTTTTAGCACTTTTTTACGTGGTTGCAATCCGGTCCCGATATATTCAGGACATTAAATCAGTCCACCGTTGGGTGGCAAAAATAAAACAATTTTTACAAAGCCGAAAATACATTTACTTTTGCCGGCACTAAAATATATCTTATTGAAAAGGAAAGCTTTATTTATTATAAACCCGGTAGCAGGAGGGAAGAAGAAAGATGATGTACCGGCTTTAATAGAAAAAAACCTGGATAAGGCTGTTTTTGAATACACAATTGTTTTTAGCGATGGCGTTAGGCACGCGCATACTATTGCAAAAGAAGCTATTGGCAAATTTGAGCTGGTGGTGGCAGTTGGCGGTGATGGTACTGTGAACGAGATCGCGTCGGCTATAACCGGTAGCAATGCCGTTATGGGGGTTTTACCTTATGGCTCGGGCAATGGACTATCAAGGTTTTTAGGTATTCCGATGGATACGGAAGCTGCTATAAAAAACCTGAATAACTGGCATGTGGAATCTATCGATTCGGCAACAGCTAATGGTGAGTGGTTTTTTAATATGGCTGGGATGGGTTTCGATGCCCATATTGCCGAGGTGTTTTCGCGTAAAGAGAAGCGGGGCTTTAGTACTTATGTTAAATCTGCTTTTCACGAGATTGCCAATTATAAAGCTGATACCTATTATATAGATATAGACGGAGCTAAAAGCCAGCACGAAGCGTTTATGCTCAGTTTTGCCAATTCATCCCAATATGGTAACAATGCGCATGTATCGCCCCATGCATCAGTGCAGGATGGGTTAATAGATGTTTGTGTGATCAGGCCGTTCCCTTTATGGCGGTTTATTGAAATGGGCATCCGTATGTTCACCAAAGCATCCGAAGGTTCAAAATATGTATCAATTATGCGCGGCAAAAACATTAAAGTGCGGCGCGACAAACCCGGCCCTATGCACCTGGATGGTGAGCCTCGTATTGCCGGTACCGATATTGAAATAATTGTAGTGCCGTCTTCGTTAAAAATTATAGCCGGCGAAAGCTATCGTCACAACCAATAAGTAAAAAACTTTTTTCTTTATCTTGCATCCCCGACTTAGGGCTTCAGACTTAATCAAACTCAGGAAATTATGTCGAAAAAAAATAATTATACCGGGATAATGTACTCTACCAATCCCGATTTTCAATATCAACAAGAGCATAGCGGATCAAACGAAGCTCTGCCACCCCAGCAACAAAACCTTAAAGTTTTTTTGGATCGCAAAGGTGGCGGTAAATTGGTTAGCCGGGTAACCGGTTTTGTTGGGCCTGATAGCACATTGCAAGAAATCGGAAAGAAACTAAAATCAAAATGTGGTGTTGGTGGTTCGGTAAAGGACGGGGAGATATTAATACAGGGAGATTTTAGAGATAAAATTGTGACTTTATTACAAACCGATGGCTTCAAAGTGAAGCAAGCGGGCGGATAAGGGTATTTTCGATAAATAAAAAAGATGAAAATTTAATGAAATCGACACAATTCAACACCTTTATTGTCGTTATATAAGCCTAAAAATGATATTTAAATAATATTAAACATAAGGGGAGAAAATAAAACGACTACTATCCGAAACAGTTAATATTCTGTAAATATGTATGTTATTAGCATTATTTGTAGGTTTACATACGCTTAGACCAAATGATAGCATAATAGTTACATACTTTTTATAAATTATTTTTTGTTAATATTGAAAAAAATAGGTTGTATTGTAAAAAATAATGGTTCAACATACAATTTAACGGGTTTTAGGCGTTACTAACTCACCAATTATTGTTTTTGATGAGTACCTAAGAGTGAAAAAAAGCGAATGAAGCATAAAAGAGTTTTTTTATTTCATTAAAATTCTATTTTTGTTACCCGCTAAAAAACAAGCATTTAATTAACATATTTATATAAACACTGACTAAAAACTAAAATTTTAAAGTAATGGCAAATGTACCGTCAAAACCAACCGCTCCAGTAAAAAAAGAAAGCTCAAGCTCATCGAGCATTTTTGCCAGTTTGGCAATTCCAATTTGTTTAGTAGTATCATGTTTGATCTTCTTCTTAGTTCTAGCCGATCCAAGTCACTATAAAGGTGGTGATGTAACAGGTGGCGAACCTTCCGATATATTTGGTATCGTACACAGGGGTGGTTACTTAGTACCTTTGGTAATGGGGTACGTATTAATGGTTATTGTATTCTCTATCGAGCGTTTTATCGTTATCGGTAAAGCTACAGGAACAAGCAGCATTGATACCTTCGTTAGAAAAATCCAAACTCATTTATCAGCAGGTAACATTGATGCTGCTTCATCTGAGTGCGACAAACAAAAAGGTTCTGTTGCTAACGTAATTAAAGCCGGTTTGAAAAGATACCGCGAATTAGAACATGAGCCAGGACTTACTGTTGATCAAAAATCATTAGCTATCCAAAAAGACATCGAAGAAGCAACAGCTTTAGAAATGCCAATGTTGGAGCAAAACTTAACTATCATCGCTACTTTGGTATCAGTTGGTACATTAACAGGTTTGTTAGGTACAGTAATCGGTATGATCGAGGCCTTCCATACATTGGCAGGTAACGGTGGCGGTACTAACACAGGTGCATTATCAGCAGCTATCTCTGAAGCGTTGGTAAACACAGCATTCGGTATCAGTACTTCAGCAATATCAATTGTAATGTACAATGTATTTACATCAAAAATTGATAACCTGACTTACGCTATCGACGAAACAGGATTCAGCATTGTGCAAACATTTGCTGCATCACACAAAAACTAATAAAAAAGGTACAATTTGTTTTACACCGGCAGCTAATGGCGGCCGGTGTATATAAATTAATTACACTTACTCATTTTAATAAAATAGATTATGCCCAGAGTAAAAGTCGCAAGGAAGAGCACGGCAATTGACATGACGGCAATGTGCGACGTAGCTTTCCTTTTGCTAACCTTTTTTATATTATCAGCAAAACCTAAAACTCAGGATCCAACTAAAATAGGGATACCTGCAGCCACGATAATTGGCCCTATACCCGAAGTTGATTTTTCAACAATCCTTATAGGCCAGGGAAAAGTGTTCTTTAATGTTGAGGGCGATGATGTACGCAAAAAAACATTAGAAATAATGGGCGATAAGTACAAGATTGCTTTCACTCCAGACGAGAAGAACGCGTTTGCAGGAGTTGAATCATTCGGTTTACCGATTGCTCAACTTAAAGGGTTTTTGGATATGGATCCTAAACAACGCGCAACATTCCCGCAGCCAGGTATATTTGTTGATACAACTAATACTAATGAGCTGTATGATTGGGTACACTCTGCACGTTTAGCCGATAAATACCTGCACGATAAGGAGCTGAAAATAGGAATCAAAGGTGATAGCAAAGAAGAATATCCTACTGTACAGAAGGTAATATCTTCCTTGCAGAAACAGAAAGTTGACAGATTTAATTTAATAACAGCCTTAAAATCGAAATAAGAAATGGCAGAATTAGATACCTCCGGCGGGGGTAAGCACAAAGGTGGCAAGGTAAGAACCAAAAAGAAAGCAACACGCGTGGATTTAACAGCCATGGTGGATTTGGCTTTCCTTTTGATCACCTTCTTCATCCTTACAACTACCCTAAGTAAGCCGAAAGCAATGGAATTGATCATGCCTGATAAGGACGATCTGACTAAACAACAGCTGCCTGTGCCAGCAACAAGAACAATGACCCTTTTATTGGGTAATAACAACAAACTGGAATGGTTTGTTGGCGAACCCGGAAAAAGCCAGCCTACCGTTATTGGTTATGGTAAAGAAGATTTACGTAAGGTTTTGATTGATCAGGACAAGGCGATCAAATTAACGCATAATGGCCAGGGAATGATTGTTGTTGTAAAACCAAGCGCGCAAAGTACCTATGAAAATGTTGTAGCCGTAATGGACGAACTGAATATAACAGGTATTGATAGCCGCGCCATAGTTGATATTACACCTGTTGAAATTGGTTTGTTGAAAAGAGACGGACTATATAAATAATAGGATTATTAGTAAATTATTAAAGCCTGAAAGATGTTAGGATCTAAATTAGATATTTTCAAGAAGGATTGGACCGATGTTATCTTTAAGGGGCGCAATAAAGAATATGGCGCCTACGAACTAAGACAACAAAACGCTAAAAGCACCAATCTGGCCCTTTTATTTGGCTCAGTATTTTTTGTATTTGTTATATCTATAAATACAATTGTAAACGCCATTGAAGGGTTCATCCCTAAAGCTCCGCCTATAGTGAAGCTTACGGATGTTAAGTTATTACCACCACCACCCGTTGACCCGGCCAAGAAACCACCTCCGCCACCTCCGGAACCACCAAAACCGAAGGTTGACCAGGTTAAGTTTCCTCCTCCGGTAGTAAAACCGGATAACGAGGTTAAAACTCCGCCGCCAACAGTTGCTGAGTTGAAAACTGCTGACCCTGGTCAGAACAACCAAAAAGGTAACCCGAATGCTGATATAAATATTGACCAACCGGTTGGTAATTCAGACGCTAAGGTTACTGAGGCCGATCCAAACCAGGTATTTGCTGCAGTTGAGCAGGAGCCTGAGTTTAAGAACGGTGGAGCAGCAGGATTTAACGCATACTTAGGTAAAGCTGTGAAATTCCCTGCTGTTGATAGGGAAAACGGTACCTCTGGTAAAGTTATAATCACCTTCGTTGTTGAAAAGGACGGAAGTTTAACTGATGTTAAAGTACTACGCGCGCCATCTCCTACTATGGGCGATGCAGCAGCTTCAGCAGTTAAATCATCACCAGCTTGGAGGCCAGGTAAACAAAATGGTCAAAGTGTAAGGGTACAGTTTACCATTTCATTTGCCTTCTCACTGGCAGACGCTGATCAATAGAACAATGTCATCAAATTTACATGATAAGCAAAAATCGCTCACAAGGCGGTTTTTGCTCATTTTAGGTGTAGCCACATTAGTGTGCGTTACCATACTTGGGCTGATAATTATGTTTACAGATAAACTTGAGCTTAATATGGGCAATACGCAGCGAATGACTGTTGGAGGATTACTTGTGGCTTATGGTATTTATAGGTCATTTCGTATTTTTAAAAAGCAACCCGATGATGAATAAATTGAAAATTGCCGCCCTTGGCTTTGTTTTAATATTAGCATTGCAGGCTTGTAAACAAAAGCCTGTTGCTTATAATGATACCATTTCTGAAGGCAACGCGAAATTTGCTGCCGATGAATCATTTGAGCCGATTGTAGAAGAGGAAAACTATATTTTTAAGGCACTTGATCCAAAAGCCCAACCACAAATTATTTACAAACCCGAAAATGAGGTAGTGAATCTTTTACTACAGGACAGCGTTCGGGTGGTCATTATATCCAGGCAATTAGATAGTGGCGAATTAAAAGTTTTAAAAACCAGGCAACTGACACCCTCGGTTAGTCGTTTTGCAATTGATGCGGTAGCTATAATTGTAAATAAAGCGTCAAATGATACTACAATAACGGTTGCCGATATTAAGAAAATGCTTAACGGACAGGCAAAATCAGCTATGAATATTGTTTTTGATAACCCAAACTCTAGTTTGGTGCGATATTTGAAAACATTATCGGGAGTTAACGACTTTAAACTAAAAAATATTTTCGCACTCAAATCAAATAAAGAGGTAATAAAGTACGTTAGTACACATCCGGACGCTATCGGTTTTACAGGCTTTAATTGGCTGGATGATCCTGATAAGGATTATGCAGACGCGGTAAACAATATAAAAATTGTAAGTGTTAAAGACGAGGATAATAAAAAATACGGAACGCAATATTACAAGCCTTCGCAACAAACATTGTCATTAGGGCAATATCCGTTAAAAAGAGACTTGTATATTATAAATTGCACGGGTAGGCAGGGCTTAGGTACCGGATTCGAATTGTTTTTAAACAGTGATCGCGGTCAGCGAATAGTTTTGAGTTCAGGTTTATTACCAAATGTGATGCCTGAAAGAGAGATTGTGATAAAAAAGAAATAAACTAATATAATTCTAATATAAATAATTCCAAATGAAAATTACCAGTAAAGTAGCTGTGGCAGCATTAGGATTGGTATGCATCGGTTCTGTGGTTAATGCACAAAGCCTTGATGATGCTAAGAAAGCGATTAATGCCGAGCAATATTCAAAAGCCAAATCGATACTTAAAAACCTAACGGTTACACAGCCAACTAAAGATGATGGCTATTTTTACCTGGGCTGGGTTTACCTGCAACAGGACGAAGCTGATTCAGCAAAACTAATCTTTAATAAAGGTTTGGCTGTTAATCCTAAATCTGCCTTAAACTATGCAGGTTTAGGTGCCGTAGCGTTTCTTGATAAAGATAGGGCTACAGCCACAACAAATTTTAACCAGGCTTTGGCTTTAGCAACAAAAAAAGATGTTGAACCTTACGTATATGTAGGTAAATCATACTTATTAGTGCCATCAGCAAGTGCATCTATAACACCGGCTGATGCTAAATCGGCTATTGACGTATTGACTAAAGGCTTAACTATTAATCCTAAAAATACTGATTTATTATTGGCCAGAGGTAACGCGTACTTATCGCAATTGCAAAATACACAGGCATCCAACGATTTTGATGCAGCATTGGAGATTGATCCAAAACTGGCATCTGCTGATGTTGCCGAAGGTGTAATATTAAAATTTGCAAATAACTATACTGATGCTGAAGCTAAATTTCAGGCAGCATTAGCTATCGACCCTAACTTTGGCCCGGCTTATCGTGAATGGGCTGAAACAGATTTGCGTTGGTCAAACAGCGATGCATCACAAGCAGCTAAAAGGCAGGAAGCGGTTGAGCACTATCAAAAATATTTAAGCTTAACTGATATGTCTGTTGAATCACAAATGCGCTATGCGGATTTCTTGATCTCAGCACATGATCCGGCCGATTATAAGATATTGGAAACAGTAGCTACTGATCTGTCAAAATCAGCGGGTACAAATCTTCGTATTTATCGCTATTTGGGCTTTGCCGCTTATGAGAATAAAGATTATGCTGCTGGTTTATCTGCTATGAATACCTGGATGACTAAAGCCGATCCTAAACGTATTATTCCTGCGGATTACCTATACTTAGGTCACTTGCAAATCGCGTCAGGTCAGGATTCAATTGGTATGTTGAACCTGCAAAAAGCTTATGAACTGGATAGCACTCAAACTGATGTATTAGCTGAAATTGCGAAATCGCTTTATACTGCGAAGAAATACAAACAAGCTGGTGACGAGTACGCGTTGTACATTGATAAATCTAAAAAAGAATCATTAAATGATCTTTTCCGTGAGGGTAGTGCTTATTACTATGCTTTTGACGCTAAAAAACCGGATACTACCTTATTAACTAAAGCCGATTCTGCCTTTGCAAGGATTCAACACCTGGCTACCCAGCCGGTTGCTATTGCTGCACTTTACAGGGCTTATGTTAATGATACTAAAGATGCGGATCGTAATAACATAAAAGGTTTGGCAATTCCTTACTATCAGGATTACATTAAAATTGTAACATCAAAACCAGCACTTACCCCAGCTGATAAAAAAGGCTTGGCTGCTGCTTATGATTACCTGGGCAGATACTACGAGTATAAGGTAAAAGATGATGCACAGGCAACTGATAATTATTCAAAGGCCTTGCTCAATGATCCAACCGATTCTGAAGCAACAGACTTCATGAAAAAGAAGGGTAAAAAATAAAAAATACTAATAAAAAGGGCCTCAATTAAATGAGGCCTTTTTTATTATTGATCCATTAGTATATTTGCAGCATGGAAGTACAAAGTATGCCGGTAAATTTTTTGCCGATTATTTTTCAAATGATCGTAGCAGTTGGTTTTGTGGTTGGCACAATGTTCGTAACACACAAAATAGGCCCTAAACGCGCCACAAAAGATAAGTTAACCCCATTTGAATCGGGTATCGAAGTTGTTGGTAATGCCCGTACTCCAATATCAATCAAATATTTCCTGGTAGCTATACTATTTGTTTTGTTTGATGTGGAGGTTATTTTCATGTACCCATGGGCTGTAAACTTTAAAGCACTAGGTGGCAGCGGGATGATAGAAATGTTCATTTTTATGGCTACGCTGTTATTGGGCTTTATCTACATCATCAAAAAAGGTGCGTTAGACTGGGATTAATAAACCCCTCCTAAATCCTCTCCACTGGTTAGCGGAAGGATTATTTTGTTATAACTGATTGAAATAAAAGGACTTTTTTTAAAGTCTCCCCTATCGGGGGAGATTTAGAAGGGGATGATTAGTTTAGATTCATTCTAAATATATTCTATCAATAACATAGTGTATCAAATACAGTATAAATAATTGTAAATTTGCTTATCCTTTCCGCATTTGGATAGGTTTTTGTATTATATAGTTCATGAGTGATATTCAGTTAGTTGAAGCTCCTCCTGGTGTAGAAGGTGCTGGGTTTTTTGCTACTTCGCTTGATAAAGCAATAGGTTTAGCACGTTCAAACTCGTTATGGCCACTGCCATTTGCCACCTCTTGCTGTGGTATCGAGTTTATGGCCACTATGGCTTCTCATTATGATTTGTCGAGGTTTGGTGCCGAGCGTTTGAGTTTTTCTCCCCGCCAGGCCGACTTGTTGATGGTTATGGGTACCATATCCAAAAAGATGGGTCCTGTGCTTCGTCAGGTTTACCTGCAAATGGCTGAGCCACGTTGGGTAATGGCTGTTGGTGCCTGCGCATCAAGCGGTGGTATATTTGATACCTATTCTGTATTGCAAGGTATTGATGAGATTATTCCGGTTGACGTTTACGTACCCGGCTGCCCGCCACGCCCCGAAGCTATTATTGATGGCTTTATAGGCATCCAGAAATTAGTACAAACAGAATCGCTACGCCGTCGTAACACGCCGGAGTATCAGAAATTATTAGCTTCATACGGAATTCAGTAATGGGTAAGATCACTAACGAAGAGCTTTTAAAAAAGATCAACGAAAAGTTTGACCAGCAAATAACCGTTGTTGGCGAACCATATGGTTTATTAACCATTGAAACCGGTCGCGAGCAAATAATAGAGCTATTAGAATTTCTAAAAAATGATACTGTACTCCAGTTCATTTTCTTAACAGATATTACAGCTGTGCATTATCCCGAAACGGCAAACCCTATTGGTATAATTTATCATGTGCATAGCCTGGTAAATAATGTGCGTATCCGTATTAAAGTTTTTTTACCTGCCGAAGATTATCACATACCTACTGCAACAACAGTATGGCATGGTGCTAACTGGATGGAGCGTGAAACTTATGACTTTTTCGGAGTGATATTCGATGGTCACCCGGATTTACGCAGGATATTAAATGTTGATGACATGACGGTTTTTCCGATGCGCAGAGAATATCCGCTGGAAGACCCTAACCGTGTTGATAAAAAAGATTATTTTTTCGGAAGATAGAAGATGCAGAACCACCCGGTATATACAGATAACGATCCGCAAACCGCGCCCTCAACCCTTAACTTAGGGCCAACGCACCCGGCTACGCATGGTGTTTTTCAAAACGTGCTGCAGTTGGATGGTGAACGGATCATAAGCGGCGTATCAACCATTGGTTATATACACCGTGCTTTTGAAAAAATTGCCGAACACCGCCCTTTTTACCAGATAACTCCATTAACTGATCGTTTAAACTATTGCTCATCACCCATCAATAACATGGGCTGGCACATGACGGTTGAAAAACTGTTAGGTATCGAAACACCAAAACGTGTTGATTACCTGCGTGTAATAGTAATGGAACTGGCCCGTATATCAGACCATATCGTATGTAACGGTGTATTGGGTGTTGATACCGGCGCTTTCACAGGTTTCCTTTACATGATGGAATACCGTGAAGCTATTTATGAAATTTACGAAGAAGTTTGCGGCTCGCGCCTTACTACCAACATTGGCCGTATAGGTGGTTTTGAGCGTAACTTTAACGCCATAGCTTTTAACAAACTGCGTAAATTCTTAAAGGATTTCCCGCCGGTGTTAAGAGAATTCCAGGCATTATTTAACCGTAACCGCATATTTGTTGATCGTACCAAAGGCGTTGCAGCAGTAACCGCTGAGGATGCATTGGCATACAGCTGGAGTGGCCCGTTACTACGTGCGGCAGGTGTTGATTATGATGTTAGGGCGATGAATCCTTATTCTTCATACGAAGATTTTGATTTTGAAGTACCTGTTGGCGAGAATGGCGACGTTTATGCACGTTTCCTGGTTCGTAACGAAGAAATGTGGCAGAGCATGCGCCTTATTGAGCAGGCTTTGATGAAACTGGAAAAAGAACCAACAGATATATTCCATGCGGATGTGCCTGAGTTCTACCTGCCTCCAAAAGAAGAAGTTTACAATAACATGGAAGCCCTTATTTATCACTTTAAAATAGTGATGGGCGAAATAGATACCCCAACATCCGAAGTATACCACTCGGTTGAGGGTGCCAATGGCGAATTAGGTTTTTATCTGGTTAATGATGGTGGCAGATCACCATACCGCTTGCATTTCCGCAGGCCAAGTTTTATCAATTACCAGATGTATGCACCAATGAGCCGTGGTATGTTACTGTCTGACGCGATTATTAACATGAGTAGTTTAAACGTTATAGCCGGAGAATTAGATGCTTAGAGTTGACAATTCAGAAGCGATCCCGGTAGAGTTTTCACCGGAGCTTGTAGCCAAGTTTGATGATATAGTTAGCCGTTATCCCGAAGGAAAACAGAAGTCAGCATTATTGCCGATCCTGCACCTGGTACAAGCCGAATTTGGCTGGGTAAGTGCCCCTGCAATGGATAAGGTTGCCGACTATCTGCATATACAAGATATTGAAGTTTACGAAGTAGCTACTTTTTACAGCATGTACTTTATGCGCCCGCAAGGCAAATATATGCTTGAAGTTTGCCGTACAGGCCCATGCTGTTTAGTAGGTGCCGAAAAAATAATGGATCATATTGAGCAAAAGTTGGGTGTTAAGGAAGGTGATGTAACGCCCGACGGATTATTCAGCTGGCGCGGAGTGGAATGTTTAGCAGCCTGTGGTTATGGCCCAGTACTGCAAATAAGCCCTGAGTATACTTTTTACGAAAAACTAACCAACGAATCTGTTGATCAATTGATCAGCGATTTAAAGGCAAAAGCCAGTAACTGATATGAATAACTCAACTTTAATTATAACAGATATTGTATTAGTTTTAGTTGTAGCGTTGATATTGGCAACTGATGAATTAAAAAAACACGGTGCGATTTTAATACCGTTAATAGCAATAGCATGTGCAAGCTGTATTGTAAGGCACATTAGTCATTACAAGCACACAAAGAAATTATATTAAATAGCAATGGCACGTAAATTACTTTTAGAACATATAAACGTACCCGGCATTAACACTTTTGATGTTTATCGCTCAAAGGGAGGTTATGCTGCTGTTGAAAAGGCACTGAAAACCATGTCGTCTGACGATGTGGTGGAAGAGGTAAAGAAATCAGGCTTGCGTGGCCGTGGTGGCGCGGGTTTCCCTACAGGCATGAAATGGAGTTTTTTGGCTAAGCCCGAAGGTGTTGCCCGTTACCTGGTTTGTAATGCCGATGAATCAGAGCCCGGAACTTTTAAAGATCGTTATTTGATGACTTATCTCCCTCACTTATTAATTGAGGGAATGATTGTTGCCAGCTATGCTTTAGGAGCTAAAACATCATACATCTACGTTCGTGGTGAGATGATGCCGCAGATCCGCATACTTGAACGTGCCATCGCGGAAGCAAAAAACAAAGGATTTTTAGGTAAAAATATTTTAGGTTCAGGTTACGATCTGGAGCTATATGTACAACCCGGTGGTGGTGCTTACATCTGCGGAGAAGAAACCGCTTTGTTAGAATCATTGGAAGGTAAACGTGGTAACCCGCGCATTAAACCGCCATTCCCGGCTATTGCTGGTTTGTATGGTTGCCCAACAGTGGTAAACAATGTAGAGTCGATTGCGGCAGTAGTACCAATCATCAACGAAGGCGGCGAAGAGTATGCTAAAGTTGGTATCGGTCGTAGCACAGGTACCAAACTGATCTCTGCCGGTGGTAACGTTAAAAATCCCGGTGTTTACGAAATTGACTTAGGCTTACCGGTTGAAGAATTTTTATATTCTGAAGAATATTGCGGTGGTATTGCCAATGGCAAACGTTTAAAAGCGGTTGTTGCGGGTGGATCATCAGTGCCAATTTTACCTGCTAACCTGTTCATGAAAACTATAACTGGCGAACCACGCCTGATGAGCTACGAATCATTAGCCGAAGGTGGTTTTGTGAGTGGTACCATGATGGGTTCAGGTGGTTTTATCGCTTTTGATGAAGACCAATGCATTGTGCGCAATACCTGGAACTTCGCCCGTTTCTATCACCATGAAAGCTGCGGACAATGTTCGCCATGCCGTGAAGGTACTGGATGGATGGAAAAAGTTTTACATCGCCTGGAATATGGCCACGGTAAAATGAGCGACATGGATCTGTTGGTTGATGTATCTAAAAAAATTGAAGGAAACACAATTTGTCCGCTGGGTGACGCGGCAGCATGGCCTGTAGCCAGCGCTATCCGTCACTTTAGGGATGAGTTTGAGTGGCACGTAACAAACGGCGCTGAAGCGGTTAAAAGGAATTACGGAATAGCGCATTACGCTGATCCACTACCAAAACCAGAAGCGGTATAGGCCCCATCCAACCCTCCCCGGAAGGGGGGACTTAAAAGTATGAGCAAAATGCTCCCAAAGTCTCCCCTTCCGGGGGAGATTTAGAGGGGGCCAATTAATTAAAATAATGAAAGTAACAATAGACGGAATATCCGTTGAAGTAGAAGCAGGAACATCCATCCTAAATGCCGCGAGGATTATTGGGGGTGATATTGTACCGCCTGCAATGTGCTATTATTCTAAATTAGAAGGCAGTGGTGGTAAGTGCCGTACCTGTTTGGTTAAAGTAAGCAAAGGTTCTGAAAAAGATCCTCGCCCTATGCCTAAACTAGTAGCATCTTGCCGTACCACGGTAATGGATGGGATGGAAGTGCAAAACATTACTTCGCCCGAGGTAATTGAGGCGCGTAAAGGTATTGTGGAGATGTTATTGATCAACCACCCGCTGGATTGCCCAATTTGCGATCAGGCTGGTGAGTGCGATCTGCAAAACTTAGGTTACGAACATGGCGCTGTTAAAACCCGTTATGAGTTTGACCGCCGTACATTCGAGAAAATAGACATCGGCGATAAGATACAACTACACATGACGCGCTGCATCCTGTGCTACCGTTGTGTTTTCACTGCTGATCAGATCACTAATCACCGCGAACATGGTATCCTTAACCGTGGTGATCACTCAGAAATATCAACTTATATACAAAAAGCGGTTGATAATGATTTCTCGGGTAACGTGATTGATGTTTGCCCGGTAGGCGCTTTAACAGATAAAACTTTCCGCTTTAAAAATCGTGTATGGTTTACCAAACCGGTTGAAGCTCACCGCGATTGCAGCCACGAAAACTGCAAAGGCAAAGTAACACTTTGGTATAAAGGCGAAGAGGTTTTACGTGTTACCGCACGTAAAGATGTTTATGGCGAAGTGGAAGATTTTATTTGCAACGAATGCCGTTTCGATAAAAAGAAAACAGCTGATTGGGTTATTGAAGGCCCGCGCAAGGTATCAAACCACTCGGTTATCAGCTCAAACCACTACGATACAATGAAGCCACTTCCGGTTGTTAAAAGTAATCCGGTATTAATAGAGGCAAACCAGGAACAATTTGAACGGGAAACACGCTTATAATGGAATTAGGAGATATTATAATAAAATTTATATTGGTAGTGATCATTTTCGCTATCAGCTTGGTTGTAGCCATGTATTCTACCTATGCCGAGCGTAAAATAGCGGCATTTTTTCAGGATAGGATAGGCCCTAACCGTGCAGGTCCATGGGGTATATTACAGCCCTTATGCGATGGTGCCAAAATGTTCCTGAAAGAAGAGATCATCCCAACTAATGCCAGCGCGTTCCTGTTTATTGCAGGTCCTTCATTGGCTATTCTAACAGCTTGTTTAGGTTCGGCGGTTATTCCTTGGGGACAAAATATACAGATCGGTTCACGAGTTGTTGAACTGCAGGTTGCTGACATTAACGTAGGTGTATTATACATATTCGGTGTAGTATCATTAGGCGTTTATGGCGTAATGATAGGAGGCTGGGCATCAAACAACAAATACTCATTACTAGGCGCTATACGTGCTGCATCGCAAAATATCAGTTACGAAATTTCAATGGGCCTTTCTATCATCGCCCTGTTGATGTTAACCGGTACTTTAAGCTTGCGCGAATTGGCTGCACAACAACATGACTGGCACTGGAATGTGTTGCGCCAGCCATTAGGCTTCTTACTGTTCATCGTTTGCGCATTCGCGGAAACCAACCGTACACCATTCGATTTGCCTGAGTGCGAAACCGAGCTGGTAGGTGGCTATCACACAGAATATTCATCCATGAAGTTAGGTTTTTACCTGTTCGCGGAGTATATCAACATGTTTATCTCATCGGCAGTAATGGCTACCTTATATTGGGGTGGTTACAACTACCCGGGTATGGATTGGGTATTGGTTCACACCGGCCCTACAATCGGCCCGTTGATTGGTGTAGCTGTGTTATTTGCTAAGATATTTTTATTCATATTCTTTTTTATGTGGGTACGCTGGACAATCCCGCGTTTCCGCTACGATCAGCTGATGGACCTTGGCTGGAAGGTATTAATACCTTTGGCAATTGCCAACATTGTATTAACCGGTCTTATTAGCAATTATTTATAGATAGAGGGATAATGGAATCATTAAGTAATAAAAGAAAGTTAATTGAATCAAAGCCACTCAATTTTTGGGAGCGGGCTTATTTGCCTGCTATCATCAGCGGCTTATCAATTACCATGAAACACTTTTTCAGGAAACCGGTAACTATCAGCTATCCTGAAGAAAAACGTGAGTTTTCAGAAAATTTCCGTGGCATGCACTCGCTTAAACGCGATGAGAACGGTAAAGAACGTTGTACAGCCTGCGGTTTATGTGCTTTATCATGTCCGGCAGAAGCCATTACCATGACTGCTGCCGAACGCCAAAAAGGTGAAGAGCATTTATATCGTGAAGAGAAATATGCTGCTGTTTATGAAATAAATATGCTGCGTTGCATCTTCTGCGGATTGTGCGAAGAGGCTTGCCCTAAGGAAGCGATATATTTAGATGGTGATATTGTACCGGCAGATTATCTGCGTAAAGATTTTATATACGGTAAGGACAAATTAGTAGAGGCACCCCTAAATCAATAAAGAAGTTTTATACCTTTGCCCATCCTTTTATGGGCATAAGGTATTTTGTAAATATAAACATGAATACATTTTACTTCATCGCGTTTTTATCCATATTCTTTTCGATATTGGTTATAACTGCCAAAAATCCGGTGCATAGCATACTTTATCTTGTACTTACATTTTTCACCTTCACGGTACATTACATTTTACTTAACGCCCAGTTTTTAGCGGTAGTAAATTTTATCGTGTACATGGGAGCCATATTGGTGTTGTTCCTGTACACACTGATGTTGATCAACCTGAATAAGGATTCCGAGCCTGTAAAATCAAACATGGTAAAAATTGCCGCTGTTTTAGGCGGAGGTTGTTTACTGGTGGTATTAGTGGGTTGCCTTAAACAAGTAGGCGTTGCCGATCCTGTTTTACTTAAAGATCCCGGATTAGGGCTTGTACAAAATTTAGGTAAAGTATTATTTAATGAGTTTTTATTACCGTTTGAAATATCCTCGCTGTTACTATTATCAGCAATGGTTGGGGCCGTTTTATTAGCTACTAAAGATCCAAAACAAAAAACAGTGTAATGGAAAGTTTAACCAATACCATAAAATTAGTACCGCTTAATCATTACATCCTGCTGTGCTCTATTATATTTTCAATAGGGGTAATGGGTGTGTTATTGCGCCGCAACGCTATCATCATATTTATGTCGATAGAATTGATGCTGAATTCAGTTAACCTGTTGCTTACCGCGTTTTCAGTTTATCATGGCGATGCCAGCGGACAAGTATTCGTATTCTTTGTTATGGCCCTTGCTGCTGCCGAAGTTGCGGTAGGTTTGGCTATTATAGTAATGATATATCGTAACACAAATTCTGTTGATACTAACGTATTAAACAGATTGAAGTGGTAAATAATAGATTATAAATAGAATTGTCATTCTGAAGGATAGTGAATAATCTGTAAAGTAGTTTACACTGTACAGATGCTTCGTTCCTCAGCATGACAGAAAAGAAGTATAAAATATAAAAAATGGATAAATACATCTGGCTTATTCCTGTACTACCCTTAGCCGGTTTTATTATTAATGGCGTTGGCCGTAAAAGCTTATCCGAAAAAGCGATAGGTTTTATCGGTAGCTTCCTGGTATTGGTTTCATTCGGATTAAGTGTTGCCGCTTTTTTACAGGTAAAATCTTCAGGCCAAGCAATCAATGTTCAATTGTTCGACTGGATTAATGTTGGCGCGTTCCACGTACCGTTTGCGTTTGTGGTTGATCAGTTAAGCTCATTAATGTTGCTGATCATTACTGGTGTAGGTTTCCTTATCCATTTATATTCTATTGGCTATATGCATTTGGATGAAGGCTACGGTAAATTCTTTGCCTACCTTAATCTGTTTGTATTCTTTATGCTATTACTGGTTTTAGGTTCAAACTATGTAGTAATGTTCATCGGTTGGGAAGGCGTGGGTTTATGCTCTTACCTGCTTATCGGTTACTGGTTTACAAATCCAAGTTATGCTGATGCTGCTAAGAAAGCATTCATCATGAACCGTATTGGTGATTTAGGCTTTTTATTAGGGATCTACCTGATTTATCAATATTTCGGAAGTTTTGCATTCGCAGATGTATTCCCAAGAGCTGCCGCTGCACATGCAGGTTCAGTACCATTTGTATTGATCACTATATTATTATTTGTAGGTGCAACCGGTAAATCGGCGCAAATACCATTGTTTACCTGGTTACCCGACGCGATGGCCGGCCCAACTCCGGTATCTGCATTGATACACGCTGCAACCATGGTTACCGCAGGTATCTATATGATTGCCCGCTCAAACATCTTGTTTACACTGGCTCCGGATACCATGCACGTTATCGCCATCATCGGTTTGGCTACAGCCATATTCGCCGCGTTGATCGCTTTAACACAAACCGATATAAAAAAGGTACTGGCTTATTCAACCGTATCACAACTGGGTTATATGTTTTTAGGATTGGGCGTTGGTGCTTATACAGGCGCTTTCTTCCACGTAATGACGCACGCGTTCTTCAAAGCATTATTATTCCTTGGTGCAGGTTCTGTAATCCACGGTATGAGCAATGAGCAGGATATGCGTAAAATGGGCGGCTTAAGAGGCAAATTACCTATTACGTTTATCACTATGCTGATCGGTACGCTTGCTATATCTGGTATACCTCCGTTCGCGGGTTTCTTCTCTAAAGATGAAATTTTAGCTCATACATTTGCGCAAAGCCCTATCATGTATGTGTTAGGTGTTATCGCAGCAATGTTTACTTCGTTCTATATGTTCCGTTTGCTTTTCCTTACATTTTATGGGAAATTCCGCGGTACATCAGATCAGGAGCATCATTTACATGAATCACCCCCAAGCATGACTATACCGCTAATCGTATTAGCTGTATTATCAGTAATCGGCGGATTTTTAAACGTACCGGAATCATTAGGTGGCAGTCACTGGTTGGCAAATTATCTTGCACCAATATTTGCAAAATCAGCAGCTATTATGCCCGTTATTGAAATGAAAGGAAGCACTGAAATTACTTTGATGTGCGTTTCTGTCGGATCAGCGGTACTGGCATTTCTTTATGCATTTATCAAATACAGTAAAAATGGCGAAGTGCCTTCGCCTGATGGAGAAAACCGCAATTTCCTGGTAAACTTATCATACAATAAGTTTTATGTTGATGAGATCTACGATGCTATCATTCGCAAGCCATTGGACGCCCTTTCAGACTTCCTGTACAATGTGATTGATAAGATGGGTATTGATGGGCTGGTGAATGGCATTGGCGAGTCGCCTGTTGAAGCCAGCAAAGGTTTACGTTTACTGCAAACAGGTAACGTAGGCTTCTACATATTTATGATGGTGGCCGGTATTATTGCCGTGTTAGTATATAGTTTTGTTAAAATATAAACCATAGCGTTTACAATATAAAAATGACGGTTAGTATATTAATTTTTTTACCGATAGTTGCAGCCCTTGCTGTATTGATATTCAAAAATGAAGTTGCAAAACATGTTGCTTTATTTTTCGCAGTTGCCGAATTGGGCGTTGTTGCTTATTTGTTAACTAAATTTGTTCCTGACGCATCGCTGCAGTTTGCAGTTGACGTGCCGTGGATACCCAAATTCGGTATTTACTTTACCGCCGGGATAGATGGTATAAGTATGGTACTGGTGCTGCTTACAGCCCTGTTAATACCAATAATTATACTTACAACCTATCAGCATACTTACAAAAAAGCAGCCGCATTTTATGCATTAATATTGTTTATGCAAGCAGGCCTACTGGTTGTGTTTACAGCGCTCGATGGCTTTTTGTTTTATGTTGGATGGGAAGCGGCATTAATACCGATATACTTTATCTGCGCCTTATGGGGCGGAGAGAATCGCATAAAGGTTACCATTAAGTTTTTCATTTATACTTTTGCAGGTTCGCTGTTTATGCTGGTAACTATCATTTACTTGTACATGAAAGCGCCTGAAGGCACTTATGACCTAATGGCATTTTATCGCCTTAGTTTAACTACTTCACAACAATCATGGGTATTCCTGGGCTTCTTTATTGCCTTTGCTATTAAAATTCCAATATTCCCTTTTCATACCTGGCAGCCGGATACCTATACCGAGGCGCCATCAGCAGGTAGTATGCTTTTAGCTGGTATCATGTTAAAGATGGGTTTATATGGTATGATGCGTTGGGCTATACCTAGTGCACCACTTGGCTTTTTTAAATGGGGCAATACCGTAATTATATTGGCCTTAATAGGTGTGGTTTATGGCGCTTTAATTGCCTTTAGACAAAAGAATGGCAAACGCCTGGTAGCTTATTCATCAATAGGCCACGTAGGGCTTATTGCGGTAGGTATATTCACGCTAAGCGTCGAAGGTATGCAGGGCGCATTAATACAAATGCTTAGTCACGGTATAAACGTTGTTGGTTTATTCTTTATATGGGATATTATCAGCAGGCGTTTAAATACCTATGATTCCACGCAACTTGGCGGTATAGCCAAGGTAGCACCTAAATTCGCTACTGCATTTTTAATAATTGTATTGGGTTCGGCAGCATTACCATTAACCAATGGTTTTATCGGTGAGTTCTTATTATTAAATGGCGCATTCCAGGCAGATATAGTATTAGGCGCGGTTGCAGGCTTAACCATTATTTTTGCAGCGGTATACTTATTACGCATGTACAAAAATGTGATGCAAGGCGAAACCAATGCCTTAACTGCCACATTCACCGATATCGCAGGATCAGAAAAATTAACTTTAGCTATAATTTGTATATTAATTATTGGTATTGGTGTATATCCGGGCCCTATACTGCATCTTTCGCAAGCGGCAGTTGATCAGCTTATAACCAATATCCATAGCAAGGCAATGAATATACCACTGCTACAACACTAAATTTTAGTACAGGGATTATAAAAATTAAAATTTAGAGATCAGAATTAAAAAGACAACATGAATACCTTAATAATCATATCTGTTTTACCTATTGTGCTTTTGTATTTAGGCTTGTTTAAAGCCCAAAAAGCACTGTTGCCAGTTACTGTTATCGGCCTTTTGGTTGCTTTGGGTTTAGCCATATCGCAATGGAATAATGGCGCGCAACCAATTTTTCATGATATGATGTTGTTTGATAATTATTCGATAGCATTTTGTGCCATTACAATTACCACAACCATACTCATCCTGTTATTATCTAAAGGTTACTTTGAAAAAATAAGCAGCCATATAGCAGAATACTATGCGATAATCTTGTTTTCGCTGGCTGGAATTGTGGTAATGGTATCGTACTATAACCTGGTGATGCTGTTCATCGGTATCGAGATCATGTCGGTAAGTTTATACATATTGGCAGGTATCAAAAAGAATGATTTTGCTTCAAACGAAGCCGCTTTGAAATACTTCCTGATGGGCGCGTTCTCAACCGGGTTTTTATTGTTTGGTATCGCGTTGATCTACGGTTCAACCGGATCATTCCACTTAGAAGCTATACGCGATTATGTTATTGCTAATCCTCGCACTGTCGACCCTATGTTTTATGTAGGCATTATGCTGATCATCGTAGGACTATGCTTTAAAGTAGGTGCCGCTCCGTTCCATTTCTGGACTCCGGATGTTTACGAAGGTTCACCAACACTGATCACCGCATTCATGTCTACAGCAGTTAAAACTGCAGGTTTCGCGGCATTTCTTCGTTTGTTTACTGAGTGCTTTCAGCCGCTTTCATCTTTTTGGATGCCGGCGTTATTGGTTATCACTATCCTGACATTATTTATTGGCAATATAACAGCGCTATATCAGCAAAGCTTTAAACGTATGATGGCTTTCTCAAGCATATCACACGCTGGCTACTTACTGTTTGCTATTGTGGCTCTAGGCGCAAGTTCGGCTAATTCAGTATTCGTATATGCCACAGCTTATTCAATCGCTTCAATCATAGCGTTTGCAGCGCTGATACTGGTTCGCCAGCAATCAGGCAGTGATAACTTTGATGCGTTTAATGGTCTAGCTAAAAAGAATCCGTTCCTGGCATTCACACTAACCATTGCTATGCTTTCATTAGCGGGTATACCGTTAACCGCGGGCTTTATTGGTAAGTTCTTTATGTTCTCTTCAGCATTATCACAATACCAAATCTGGTTGGTGATATTAGCTGTAATAAACGCTATAATAAGTATCTTCTATTATTTCAGGGTTATTGTTGCTATGTATTTCCGCAGTGCGGAAACAGAGGAACTGATCATCCCAACTTATTACAAGTTTGTTTTAGGCCTGTCGGCATTAGTTACTATACTAATTGGTATTTACCCCACATTTATTACCGGACTTATTTAATAATTTAGGTAATAACCATTTCAATTTAATATTTGTAGATTTACAAATATAGTGAATGGAAAATTTTTGGGAACATCTGCAAAATTTAACTGACGCTCAATCCATTATAAGTAGAGGCGGCTTTTACTTTTTGCTTACCGTTGTATTTGCTGAAACAGGATTATTTTTTGGCTTTTTTTTGCCGGGAGACTATCTGCTGTTTATGGCTGGCCTGCTTTGTGCCAATGGTATATTCGATGTAAATATCACTACACTCATCTTATCAATAATTGCTGCAGGCATTTTGGGCAACTTTGCTGGGTATTGGTTTGGCTATCGTACAGGCCCAATTTTGTTCAACAAAAACGATTCTTTGCTGTTTAAAAAGCGATATGTGGTAATGGCGGAGCAATTTTATCTGAAATACGGTGGTATGGCACTAATTTTGGGCAGATTTTTCCCGATAATTAGAACTTTTGCGCCTATCTTTGCAGGAGTTGTTAAAGTTGATATTAAAAGATTCACTTTATACAATATAGTGGGCAGCGTGGCATGGGTAGTAACATTGTGTTTATCAGGTTATTTCTTAGGTGTAAAATATCCCGACGTAAAGCATTACGCGCAATACATAGTAATTGGCTTTTTTGTATTGACGTCAATCCCATTAATTTTAGCCTTTTTTAAAAGGCAACATGTACAGCATAACAATTAAATATAAAATATAATATTACTAAATGAGTACTCAACATCCCTGGCACCAGGTTTCTCCCGGCGATAATTTTCCTGAAGTTGTAAATGCAATAATCGAGATCCCGAAAGGATCAAAAGCGAAATATGAGATAGATAAGGAATCTGGTTTGTTAAAACTCGACCGTGTTTTGTTTTCATCAGTAATGTATCCGGCTAATTACGGCTTTATTCCACAAACTTATTGTGATGATCATGATCCTTTAGATATATTAGTGCTATGTTCTGTTGACGTATTCCCTATGTCGATCATCGAAGCTAAAGTTATCGGTGTAATGCATATGGTTGATAACGGCGAACAGGATGATAAGATCATCGCGGTAGCAAAAAATGATATGTCGGTTAATTATATTAACGATTTGAATGAGTTGCCTCCGCACGCTACTAAAGAAATAGTTCGCTTCTTTCAGGATTATAAAAGCTTAGAAGGAAAAAATGTAACTATTGAGCATTTATTGGGTATGCGTTATGCCCACAAAGTAATTCAGGAAAGTATGGAACTGTATAAGTCTACTTTCCCTGTGTATCAACAATAACTAATGGACCCCGCGGAACTCACAATTAATTATTTCTACCTTTTCCTTACCATTTTCCTGGTAATATTAAACGGCTTTTTTGTAGCCGCAGAATTCGCCATGGTAAGGGTGCGCGGTTCACAGATAGAAATTAAAGCTAAAACGGGCAGCCGCTTAGCTAAAACCACCCGCGGGATACTGCATAATCTGGATGGATACCTGGCTGCTACGCAGTTGGGTATTACCATCGCCTCGCTGGCTTTGGGCTGGTTTGGGCAATCGGTAGTAACAGCGGTAATGCTGCATTGCTTTTTGTCGCTTGGTATTGCTATTACCTCGCCATTAATACTTAATATAAGCCATTTTGTAGCGTTCGCGGTTATCACGGTATTTCATATCACCTTTGGCGAATTGGCGCCCAAATCAATCGCTATACAGCGGTCTACACGTACCGTAATGGCAATCGCCGTTCCGTTAAGATTGTTTTACGTAGTGTTTAAACCTATCATTTGGTGTTTAAATACTTTCGCCAATTTCATATTAAGGCTTATTGGTATTGATGCCGCGCAGGGCGAAACACACCATAGTTCAGAAGAATTACAATATCTTTTGGAGCAAGGTAAAGAAACCGGCGCGATTGATTCCAACGAACATGAGCTGATACAAAATGTATTTGAGTTTAATGAGCGTGTGGTGAAAAATATCATGGTTCCACGTACTAAAATATCCGGGGTTGATATTGATACGGAGAAAGATGAGTTACTGGAGATACTAATTACCGAAGGATATTCCCGCATCCCGGTTTATGATGATGTAATCGACAAGATTGTTGGTATTGTACACGCCAAGGATATTCTGCCTTTATTGGCACGTAATGAACCAATTGTTTTAAAAGATATTATCCGTAAGCCATACTTCATCCCCGAAACAAAAAAGATCAATGATCTGATGGCCGAGCTACAGCAAAAGCGCATACAGATAGCCATTGTACTGGATGAATTTGGCGGTACTGCCGGTATGGTTACCCTGGAAGATATTGTAGAGGAACTGGTAGGCGAGATACAGGACGAATACGACGAGGAAAAACCTATTGTAGAGCGTGTAAACGACCGTGAATTTATCGTAAACGCTCTTGCCCCAATATATGATGTAAACAGCCACCTACCACATGATTTGCCTGAAGATGGCGATTATGATACGGTTTCGGGTTGGTTAGGTGATATTTTTGGTAAGATACCTGACGTGGGCGAGCAAAAGGAATCAAACGGTTATAACATTACCGTACTAAAAAAATCCGATCAGAATATTGAATCAGTAAAGCTTGAACTACTAATAAATGAGGAAGATGCTGTAGATTTGCATTAATATGCATCTTTTCTACACTCCCGACATACAGCCAACGCATCCCCAATATTTTCTGAACGAAGAAGAAAGCAAGCATGCTATACGTGTGTTACGCTTGAATGTGGGCGATGAGGTACAATTGATCGACGGTAGTGGTGGATTGTATGCTGCTGAGATTAAGGATGCGCATCCTAAGCGCACTATTCTGCAAATAAATTCGGTAAAACCGGAGTTTAATAAACGCAATCATTATTTGCATATCGCCATCGCCCCAACAAAAAATATTGAGCGTTTGGAGTGGTTTTTAGAGAAAGCGACCGAGATAGGTATTGATGAAATATCGCTCATCATCTGCCAACGCTCTGAACGTAAAGAAGCCAAAACTGACAGACTTAATAAGATTATTACCGCCGCTATAAAGCAATCCATCAAAGCATACCATCCCATTTTGAATGAGCCGGAGCCTTTGACTAAATTATTGACGCGTGAGTTTGACGGTCAGAAATTTATAGCGCATTGCGAGGTGGGGGTTAAGCTAAACCTGAAAGAAGCCATCATTCCCGGCGGGAAATATTTAATTTTAATAGGGCCCGAGGGTGATTTTACACCAAAAGAGATAGAAGATGCGTTAAGTAATGGTTTTAAAGCCATAACTTTAGGGGAGAGCCGCCTGCGTACCGAAACCGCTGCGCTGGAAGCTTGCTTTGAAGCAAACTTTTTAAATCGTTGATAATGAAAAAAGGCATTTATATAGTTACCGCTTTGTTGGCGTTGCTTTTAATGAGCAGCTTTAGCGAGCCTACTTATAAAATGGCCAAACTGAAATACAACGGTGGTGGCGATTGGTATGGCGACCGTACAGCCCTACCCAACCTGGCTAAATTTTGTAATGATAATTTAAAAACCAATTTCCAGATACAAGACGAAACGGTAGAGGTTGGCAGCGCAGAGATATTCAACTACCCTTTTGTCTTTATGACAGGGCATGGTAATGTAATCTTCTCCGATCAGGAGGCGAAAAACCTGCGGGCCTATTTAACTGGTGGCGGCTTTTTGCATATCTGCGATAATTACGGGCTCGATCAATTCATTCGCCCACAAATGAAAAAAGTTTTTCCAGAGCTGGATTTTGTGGAGTTACCGCTGAATTACCCCATCTATCATCAAAAATATGATTTCCCTAATGGCCTGCCCAAAGTGCATGAGCACGATGGTAAAAGGGCACAAGGTTTTGGCTTAATATATAAGGGGCGACTAGTCTGTTTTTACGATTACCAATGCGATTTAGGCAATGGCTGGGAGGATTATGGAACCTACGCCGGCGATAGCCAGGAAACGCGCTTAAAAGCACTTAAAATGGGTGCTAATCTAATTCAGTATATCTTCACAAACCGCTAATCCGCGGCCATTGATTTAAATGATTAACAGATTTCGTTAATGATTGATGAAAGAATTATAAATTAGTGAAATCCAAACGAGCAATAGTCATCTTTAATAAATATTCCAATCAACGCAATCAATAAATCATTTAAATCAGCGGTCTATGATAAAGGTAAAAGTTAACGATAAATACAATTTCGAGATTGACAAGAATAACGATAAATTATTAATCAACGGCGAAGCTGTTACGGCTGATGTAAAGCAATTAAATGCCTCTGCTTATCATATTATTGATCACCTGAAATCATATAATGCCGAGGTAGTTAGTTTTAATGCTGCCGATAAAACCGCGGAAATAAAAGTTAACAATAATATTTACACCGTATCGGTAAAAGATCAGTTTGATGTATTGCTGGATAAGTTGGGATTAAATAACCTTAACAGTGCAAAGGTTAGCGAGGTAAAAGCCCCAATGCCCGGCCTGGTGCTAAAAGTGTTTGTTACCGAAGGTAGCGAAGTGCTTAAAGGTGATAACTTGTTTATTTTAGAAGCCATGAAGATGGAAAACATCATAAAAGCCACTGCTGATGTTACCGTTAAAACGGTAAAGATTAAGCCAGGTGATAAAGTTGAAAAAGGGCAGGTGTTGTTATTGTTTAAGTAATTAGGTAACGTAGCCATTATTTGTCATACCATATCCTTTGGTCAACTATACATCATTGCAATGACATTCTTATTATTCCCAATTGTCATTCTGAGGAACGAAGAATCTTCTAAACCATGCAGTTCCGCTCTGTATTTCCCCTTTGCTTGCCGAAGAAGATTCTTCGCGATGTTCAGAATGAGAAATTTTTAAAACTACATTAAATAAAAAAGACGAAAGGTAACACACCTTTCGCCTTTTCTATTTTAATTATGTTTTAAAGCTTAGTTTGCTTTAAATGCTTTTGCTTTTTTAACACCAAAGTGAGGTTTTCCTTGTGGATGTATTTCCGGAGAACCTACAAGGTCCATCGCGCAACGGAAACCAACTTCAGCACTTGATTCGTCCTCATCCATAAAACGGCGGGTTGCAGGGTTTAACCAGTAAGCCAAATCGTTCCATGAACCACCCTTGTAAACTTTAGACTGATCATGAACCAAAGTAGTTGTACCATATAATACACGGTTTACAGTATCACTGTAACCCCTTTGATCAGCATTGTATGCTTTACCAATTAAATCGCTTCTAAGCGGAGGTGCTGCCGAATTTGCATTTGCAGGCTGACCGGCAACAGTTGCACCACCGGTGGTTGCAGCAGGGGCAGTACCACCTTGTGAAGCAATAAGCTCGGCATAGGTCAACTTTTTACGTGATGTAGCAGCATCCTTTATAGGGTGGCCGTATTTATCTTTAGCATAGATGCCTTTTACAGGATCGGCTAAACGTTTGTTAGTGTACTCGTTACCACGGAAAGGATTGAAGTCATCAACCTCTTCGTATGAAGTTTGGCGATAAGTATCCTGTACCCATTCGTTAACGTTACCCGCCATGTTGTATAAACCAAAATCATTAGGTGGGTATGAACGTACAGGCGCGGTTATATCGGCCTTGTCATTCAAATAACCACCAACACCCGCGTTATCACCTTCGCCACGTTTAAAGTTGGCTAATATCATACCACGTGTTGCTTTTTTAGGTGAACGTACGCCCAGGCCGTTCCAAGGGTATATTTTACCATCGTTAATGTTTTCAAACTGTGTATTTCCGGCTAATGCTAAAGCGGCATATTCCCACTCAGCTTCTGTAGGCAAGCGGTAAGCTTGTTTCAAGATACCGTCCTCTAAGCGTACAGGTCTAACAGATTTACCTTTTCCTGTAGTATTACCGGCGTTCAAATCAGGTAACATTTTTTTACCGTCGATGCCTGCGCCTCTGTACTGGCCATTCAGGTACATATCAGTATTGAATGGGGTTTGACCCGCAGGTGCAGCCGGAGCTTTACCTTTATTATCTTTAGCCGATGCTAATATGCCTTTTTGCTGTAATATAAATTCGTTGGCACGGTCGGTACGCCATTGGCAGTAATCCTGTGCCTGATCCCATGATACACCAACTACCGGGTAATCCTGGAAAGCAGGGTGCCTTAAATAGTTTTGTACGTAAGGCTCATTGTATGATAATGGCCTGCGCCATACCAATGTATCTGGTAATGCATTATAGTATAACTCGTGATCCTGAGGGAAAGTAACGCTTATCCAGTGCAGGTAATCTAACCAATCCTGGTTTGAAACCTCGGTTTCATCCATGTAGAATGATGGAATAGTTACGCGCTGGCGAACATTGTTGTAGTCGAATGTTACATCCTGATCGGCACTGCCGCCCAAAACAAATGTACCACCTTCAATAGGAACAAGGCCCGGGCCCGGTGAAGGGTGGGTTTGGCGAAATTTGGTGTAACCACCGTTAGCCCTATCATTATAAGGGATACCAGTTTTTTCAGACTGTTGCTTTTTCGAACAACTGCTTAACAAGGCTACAACACCCAACATCACAAAAGCAGTTTTAGTAAAAAGTATTTTCATATTTTTACAGTTATATTAAAGATTTTAGAAGTGTAAATTTAAAAACATTTGGGTAAAAAGCTAACTTTTATACCCAACAGGTCAAATTAAAAAAACCTGTTTAGGCTTTTAAACGTAAAGAGTGCAAGATGTGTTACATTTACACAAATATTTTTGAGGCAAAAGCATTTATGTTTATGCTTGCAGACCCGAAAGTGTTTTTAAACAAAGATTAAACTTTAAATTGTTTCGATGATATTTTTTACTAGAAAAGGTCTGCTTGTTTCTCTTGTGTTATTGTTGCCGGTTTTGACCTTTGCACAAACCACTTTAAATGGTAGTAATGGCAATGCTATCCCTATAGCTGTACCATCCTTAACCATATCTCCCGATTCGCGTTCAGGTGCGATGGGTGATGCGGGGGTAGCTTTATCACCAGATGTAAATGCCAACTATTGGAATCCATCAAAATTAGCCTTCATTCCTGACAATGATGTAGTAGGCGTATCATACAGCCCATGGTTACGTAACCTGGCGCCCGACATTAGTTTATCATACCTGAGTTTCGCGCATAAACTAGATGACCGTAATACAATCGGTGCATCATTGCGCTATTTTAATATAGGTACCGTACAGCAAACCGGTAACGAAAATGAACAATTGGGTAATTTTACACCATCCGAGCTTGCATTTGATGTATCGCTCGCGCGAAAGTTTGGCGATGATTTTTCATTGGGATTAACCTTGCGTTATATCCACTCTAATATATCTGATGGTTCTGCATCTACTCCAACACAAGGCGCGGGTAATGCGGTAGCTGCCGATGTATCTGCCTATTATACCAAGCCTGATGGTAACGGAAATATTTTTTCACTTGGTGGAGATATATCAAATATAGGATCAAAAGTAAGTTATTCTACATCCGGTCCTGCTGAGTATTTACCTACTAATTTGCGTGTTGGTGCAGCTAATACCTGGGCATTGGATGATTTGAGCACATTGACACTGACTGCCGATATTAACAAACTTTTAGTACCAAGCAACCCCAATAGTGATGTATCGGTTCCGGCTGGTATTTTCCAGTCTTTTTCGGATGTTGGCGCTGCTGAAGAATTTAAAGAGATCTACTATTCTGTAGGTGGTGAGTTTTGGTATAACCAGGTATTTGCATTACGTAGCGGCTATTACTTTGAAAATAATGCGGTAGGCGGTCGCCATTACTTAACACTTGGTGTTGGCTTTAAATACAGCGACTTCGGTTTCGATTTTTCATACCTGGCAGCGAGCCAGCAAAACAGCCCCTTGGCTAACACATTACGTTTTTCATTAACAGCCAGCTTTGGCGGTACTAAATAACAGTGGGAAAAATTAAAGTAGGTTTTGGGTTTGATGTACACCAGTTAAAGGAGCAACACCCTTTTGTTTTAGGCGGAGTTAATTTAGAGCACCATGCAGGCGCCTTCGGGCATTCGGATGCTGATGTGCTTTTACATGCTATTTGCGATGCTTTGTTAGGCGCGGCTAATCTGCGCGATATTGGGTTTCATTTTTCTAATACAGATGCACGATGGAAAGGCATTAGCAGCCTGGTATTATTGCAGCATGTAGTAGAATTATTAAAAGAAAAAAACTGGGAAATTGGTAATATCGATGCCATGGTTTGCCTGGAAGCACCCAAAATAAATCCACACATCCCGGCAATGAAAATAAACATTGCCAAAGCCGCTGGCATCAGCGAAGAAGATATATCTATTAAAGCTACCACTAACGAGCAGTTAGGCTTTATAGGCAGAGAAGAAGGCGTTGTTGCCTATGCTGTTTGTTTGATAGAGCGGACGGAGTTAAATTAACTTCTTTTCTATTGTCATTGCGAGAAACGAAGCAATCGCATGCATGCAAATGCTTATGCAAAGTTCGCATTAGAGAATAGACTTACGAAGTTTTTAAAACTTCGTAAGTCTTACAGCTCATAAAGCTATCAAGCCTTTTTAGGCGATTCCTTCATTGTTACCGTCCCGGTACGTTTAACAGTACCCCAACCACTAAGCTCACCTTTTAAAGCCCTGCGTATTGATTTAAACAACACGTAATACATTAATTGTCGCCATATAAAGCGTTGCGGGATGATATAAAGCAACTTTCTGTAATCCTCTTTCTCCATCCAGAAAGCAATAACGCCTACAATAAAATCTACCACGATAAAGGCTACATAGTAGAACAATATTTTACCAGGATGACCACCAAATAAGCCGAATATCATTAGTAGATCGGCAATTGGAGAGAACAACGGCAGGATGATCTGGAACAACAAAATGTTAGGCATGCCTATCATTCCAAAGAATTTGTATTTCTTGTTAAACAAGGCATCTTTATTTTTCCAGAAGCTTTGTATTACGCCAAAACTCCAACGGAAACGCTGTTTAAGCAATATGTTTACTGTTTCAGGCGCCTCGGTATATGCGATTGCCTCGGCACAATTTTTAACAATATAGCCTGCTTTTAATATACGCATAGTTAAATCGCAATCCTCGGCCAAAGTATCGTAAGTAAAGCCACCTGCTTTATAAATAGCTGATTTGCGGAACGCGCCAATCGCACCCGGAACCACAGTAATACTATTGATCAGGTCGAATGCGCGCCTGTCCATATTCTGGGCCGTAATGTACTCAATAGCCTGGAAATTGGTGATCATGTTGTGCGTATTACCAACCTTTACTGTACCTGCTACCGCGCCAATTTCTTCATCAATGAAATAAGTCATCAAATGGAAAACAGCATCGGTTTTTAGCTGAGTATCGGCATCAATGCAAACTACAAACGCATTTTTAGCATGCGATATGCCAAAGTTTAGGGCGGATGCTTTACCACCATTTGGTTTATCAAGTATCTGCACTAAAGGGTTATCGCCAAAGGCTTTAGTTACAATTTCAAGCGTTTTGTCCTTTGATCCATCGTTAATAAAAATGATTTCAAAATCGGGATAATCCGTTTTTAATAAACTATCAATAGTTTTTACAACAGTAACCTCTTCGTTATAACCCGGCACAATAATACTTACCGGCGGCGATTGAACATCCCCCGGCTTTAATGCAATATATTTTTTACTATCCGCATATTGTTTTACAGCAAGTATGCCAATTAATACAACCCTGCCCAATGCCAGGAATATAGCAGTAAGAAAAAGGTAGATTAAGAACCAATTTAGATAGAATGAACCATTTACGTAAATGTTGTAAAAGAAGCCCACAAACCCACTGTTTGCGTCATCCTTAATAGGAGGCATTAATTCAGCCTTGGTTTTGTGTAATACATCAGCTATGGTAGTAAATTGGTAACCATGACTTTTGAAAAAATGAATAATCTCGGGTAAAGCCTTAACGGTTTGCTCACGGGTTTCACCACCGGCGTCATGCAATAACAAGAATGATCCTGCATCTTTTTGCCTTTCTACACGGGCAATAATACTATCAGCTGTAACGCCGGGATACCAATCCCAAGGGTCAATAGATTCACCAACGGTAATGTAGCTTTGTCTGCGTGCCTCGGCTACCGGGATAATTTCGGCCAGTGTTTGCGGTTCAGCATCAGCATTATATGGTGGGCGGAATAAGATGGTACTGCGACCTGTTACCGACTCGATAATACGGCGGGTTGCATTCAGCTCCAGGTTTACACGTTCCAGGCTGATGGTTGAAATATCGGGGTGATAATAGGTGTGATTACCAATTTCGTGGCCTTCATCAAACTCGCGGCGTAGTATCTGTATATTCTTTTCGGCCATTGATCCTACCACAAAAAACGCAGCAGGTACATGCTCACGTTTTAAAATATCTAATATACGCGGGGTATAATCAGGGTCGGGGCCATCATCAAAAGTTAAACATATTTTGCCGGGTGCATAACCATAGCGGCGTATAACATATTTGGTAGGCAGTTTAATGTATTGCTGGTTGGTTATTACATAGGCGGATGTATCTAATTTTACATCAATTTGGCCTGCTACCGGGGTAGTTACCAAATCCAATACCTCACCATCGCCGGTATAGTCAATACGGTTATTTAAGCCAACCTGGGTTAATCCTTTAATATCAACGCCTGTTTTTCTTAATGAATCAATAGATAAGTTCTTTTGGAAGAAAGTCCACAAACGCGGATCTTCTGAGCCTAAGCGCCATAAGGCTACACCACCTGTTGCCCAATCATCGGCCATACGGATAATGTTGAAATTGGTAGCAGCATCGGTAAAATAAACGGTATGGGTAAGACTATCTTCGCCTAAATAACTGTAATGCAGGTTGGCAGAGCTCGGATCATAAGTGATCTTGCTTTTCATTTCCTGCGCGGTACTGATTGCCTGTTGGTAACCTATTGTTTTACCTATACTTTTAGCAGGCCAGTCATATGCGCCGCCCTGTATGGTTAAAATAACTTTTTCGCTAGGTATTTTAGAGCATACAGCATCCAGAATTTCCTCTACCCAATGTTGATTTGAAAGTTCACCCGCATTGCTGTTTTCATCATGCTGATCAATGGCCATAATGAAAAGGAAGTCATTCATAGTCGCCAATTTTACTAGATCATACTGCTCGTCCTCTGGTATAACATTTTGAGTAACCAGGAAGTTGTGGGCATGCAGGGTAGCATAAAGCTCCTTCTCAAACTCTAAATAACCAGGGGTATTGCGGTTGAGGATATTATCAAAATCAAGGTCGATACCATTGAAATTATATTTAGTTAATGCCCTTACAATACTGCCGATAAAAGCGGCACGTGCTTTCTTGCTTTTTACAATGCGGTCAACATCTTTAGTATCAAAATCGCCGGTATTGCTGCTGTAATTAACGTAATTTGAAATAGAGATTAACACCGGTTTTTTATACCGTTTGTTAAGCCTTATTAAACCAGTATCAATATTAGCGGTAATGGTATCGGCATTTTGCGTGAGGGAAAAGCCTTCACTAACCACCATATCCAGCTTGGGCATATGGTCGGCTAGGGAGTTATATGCCTGCGGATCCCATGGCATGTAAAAACCGGCGTTTATACGGTCTTTGTTATTTGGCTGTTTAAGCTGATGCAAGCGTTTTGCACGCTCCATCTTTTTAATTTCGTTTACCTGTATAGTGAATTTTTTGTATTTGGCTGTCTTTTTTAAAGCCTCAATATTCTCTTTAGTTAGTGCCTTTGGCGCCTCATTTAAGTTAGGAAGAGCGGGATACTGTTTTGATGTAATAGCGATTGCAGCAGCAACTATAGCGCTGGCAAGTACCAATATTAATATACGGCTGACCCATTTAAAACGAAGCCACCGCCCCTTAGAATCAGCTTGAAAAACCTGCTTGTCTGACATTCAGTAAAAAAGTTTTAGGGAAAATTATTGAGTTGTGATTAGAGTTATATGCAATGCTAATGTTTATTTATGTGTTTTAACGGCATCAACATCCGAAAAATCAACACCACATTTACAGTTGCTGCCGCAGCCTTTTTTTGCAGATAGGCTTTTATATACCATGCGGCCTACGTAAAACAACGCGGCTGCAAATAATACAAGAACTATAATTACCTGAAAATTCATGTCACAAATTTAATACATTTTACCTTATATATACGTAAAGACAAACTAAATAGTATAAGGTTTACTTTTTTGTAAATGCCACTGTACCACCAACCCAGTCAAAATCCTGGTTATAACGCACACCAATCATTTTGCCACGGCTTAATCTTGCAAGGTTAATAGCAAGGGTTGGTTTTTCATCGCCGCCAGGCCACAAATATAGTAATCTGATCTCCATTTTTACACCACCATCGGGTGCCTGGATTATTGGTTCATAATTTACTTTCTCCTGTAATATCCAATTTCCTGGATCGATGATTTTTTTGATATCGTCTTCTGTCACGTCAATAATTACACCCTGACCCGCAAAAGAGAAAAGTGGTTTCAATACATAATTTTCCAGATCAGCGGGAATGTTATCTAGTTGATTTAAAAAAGTTGTTTTTGGTATATAATCACCTTTTAAATAAGGCATGGTAAATTTACTGATGCGATAAAACCAGTTGGGGTGCGTTACCCATTCCACGTCCAGCGGTTGACGAATATCAACCACTTTTTTGAAGATGCCGGGATCTGTATCTATTTCATCAAATATCAGGCGGTTATATATACGTTTGATACGTTTTCTTTCGCCATTTGATTCATAAAATAGCTGCTTACCCTGCTGTTGCAAATCGCTTAATGAGACAATAGGAATGCCTAGTAATTGTTGTGTGACGTAAAAATCAACTAATGTTTTTTGGCTAAACGCATTGACATCTATCAGTACCACTTCATCGGGCCGATAAGGGCCAATTATTGTTTTTTTAAGTAGATTGATATAGCTTTCCCTATCAAGCCCGCTAAAATAGGGTGACCATTCATCATCCAACTCAAACACATCTTTATAGGTATCCCCCAAAAGAGTTTGAAACCCATATAGTGAAGGAAATCCTTGCAATTCAATTAGTTTAGGAACGATATTACCAGCTGCATCTTTACAAACGCCAAAATCCAAAGCGATAAAATGCGGGTGATCATTCTCGTTGGCTACTCGCCATTTATCGGGAATAGAACGTTCGGTTAATTGTTTAAAGTTCGGCTGGAGAATAGTTTTTATGATATCATCACCGGCAGTGATTAGTTTGTTTTTAAAATCATTTGTTAAAAAAACAGGCGTTTCCGCAATCCTGAAATCAATGCTAGCCAGTGTAGTATTCCTCAGCGTGTTTAATAGCTGATGATACTTTTCATCGCTGAAATTTTGATTGTAGATTTTGCGGATGGATGAGATCATGAGTTGCCTTATTACTTTTTGTTATTGCAAGGAACGACGCAATTGCGAACTTTGCAAGGCGGTTTTTCTACGCGCGATTGTCACGCTGCGTTCGCAATGACAATTAAATATACGGGATATTGTGCCTAAAGACTTACGAAGTTTCAAAAACTTCGTAAGTCTGACAGGGTTATAAATATGTCATATTGAGACACCCATAATTAATATTAACTCTCCTGCAAACTCAAAACAGCCTCATTCAAAAAGTTCGGTATCATGGTATTTTGGGTGTATTGTAATTTATCTTCATCGTCAAGCAATTCCAGCATTTGGGTGTATTTGTCGCTGCCGTGCTCATCAATTACCTCTTTTTTCCTGTCGGGATTTAAAAGAAGTGACCTCATGCCTTCGGGGTCAGCCTCGGGATGGAATTGTGTGCCCACAAAGTATTCGCTGAAACGTATCGCCATCATAGCTCTTGGCAGATCAATGTGCGGGCGTTTCTTTTCAATTGCGAGTAACTGCATGCCCAAATCGGTGAATTGTTTTTCATTTGGATTGATGACCTGCCAGCTACGCGAATCCACCGCGTAAAAAGGATCGTCCAGGTTTTTAAAGGTTTGATCTTTTTTGCCTGCTGAGGTTTGATGAACAGGTAAAATGCCAAAGGATGCCGAGATGCGTTGGTTGATATAACCTAATTGATACCTGCGGCAGAGCAATTGAAACGAATGGCAAACAAAAAACGCATATTTTTTCTGCGGATCATCCGATTGGTTGTGATCTTCTAACTGATTTATCAGGTTAAAATACTTTTTCTCCCATTCCGAACCCTCACTATCCAGCGGGCTGCCCGGCCCACCGCTTGACAAATAAATATCAAATTCAAGCCCCGGGACTTCACAGTTTTTGCGCACATCAAAAAGTTCGTAAGTCAGGTCGAGTTCATGTTTGGTTTTATAGCGTTGCAGTATTTCTTTGAAACCACGGATGCCCTCATTTTCGATGCCATTGTAAAGGTCTAATATGGCTACTTTTATTGGTGGTTTATCTGTATTTATCATCTAATTTAAATCCCCTTTAATGTTTGCGATGTAATATAATCAACCACATCAATAAAACTGTTATTTTGGTTATAAACAGCTAACTGCCTGTCGGCCCCGGTGCCGTGTTCCAGTATTTTGTGTACGTATTGCAGATCTTCGCGACAGCCGAGGTCATCCACCACATCATCAACAAAATCCAGCAATTCCAGTACTAAGGCACGGGTGTTTACCTCCATTTCCTTGCCAAAATCGATCATTTTACCATCAATGCCATAGCGGGCAGCCCGCCATTTGTTTTCGTTGATCAAGGCACGATTATAAGTAATGAATGCCATATTTTGCTGTCGAAGTTTATATAACTTAGCACATAGCGTCTGGAAAAGCGCTACAAAAGCCATTGTTTCATCAACCAGCATTGGGCAGTCACATATTCTGAATTCAATAGTCTCGAAAAATGGGTGTACACGGATGTCCCACCATATTTTTTTAGCATTATCAATACAATTGGTTTTTACCAGCAGTTTGATGTAGCGGTCATACTCCTCAATACTGCTAAAGTAATCGGGGATACCGGTGCGCGGGAACTTGTCAAAAACTTTGGTGCGGAATGATTTGAACCCTGTATTGCGGCCCTCCCAAAAAGGTGAGTTTGTAGATAGTGCAAATACATGCGGTAAAAAATAGCGAACCTGGTTGGCAATATGTATAGCTAAATCACGCGATTGAATACCCACATGCACGTGCAACCCGAAGATCAGATTAGAACGTGCAGCCTCCTGCATTTCATCCACTATCTCGAAATATCTGGGATGATCCGTGATCAACTGGTGCTGCCAGTGGGAAAAGGGGTGTGTGCCCGCCGCACCGATACGCAAGCCAATATCTCCGGCCAATTGAGCTACGGTACTACGTAGTTTACCAACCTCAGCGCGGGCCTCAGTGGTGTTGCGGCAAATTTTTGTACCCACTTCTACTACGGCCTGGTGCATTTCTGCCTTTACTTGGTCTTCGTGTACTTTTTGGGCACCCTCCACAATTTTTTGCTCATGTGATTTTAGTTCCCGTGTTACTGGGTCAATCACCATAAATTCTTCTTCAACACCTAAGGTAAACTCATTCATAATTTTAACCTTTTTTATACCAATTGTCCTTCGCTCGAAATTACAATTGGTTATTTTTTCGCAACTGGCTTCTTTGCCACTTTCTTTTCATCTGCAATTTCGTGGTGTATATCGCCTTTGCTTAATTCTTTTTTATCAGCTTTTTTCTCAATTTTTTTCTCGGATGATAGCAGGTGCTCATTAGCGGCGCTTGTTTTTACAAACTCGCCCCATGTTAAATTGTCTATGCCGTTTTTTTGCTTTTTAGCACGTTCGATAGCATAATCCGCGGCGGTTTCAACCACCCATTCAAAGTTCGATTGGCCTACGCTGGTGACTTCGGCATCGGGGGCAGGGTTGCAAAAGTCAATGGCATAAGGGATACCATCGCGTACAGCAAACTCAACTGTATTAAAATCGTAACCTAAGTATTTATTGAGTTTTATTACATAATCTTTAATGGTATCTAGTAGCTTTTTTGCCGCTGGTGCTTTACCATGTTCGTAACGCAGGTGATGCGGATTGCGTGGTTCATACTGCATAATACGTACATGCTTGCCGCCGATGCAATAACAACGGAAGTAATCATCAAATTTAATTTCTTCCTGTAACATCATTACATACTGCTTGGTTTGGTCGTATTTGTCCCATAGGTCATCTAGATTATTGATCTGGTAAACTTCTTTCCAGCCTCCGCCGTCAAATGGTTTCATGTACGCTGGGAAGCCTACATATTTAAAAATACCATCCCAATCCAGCGGATAAGCCAGGTTGCGGAAGGATCGATCTGTTGTATCATCAGGCAAATCTTTTGATGGTAAGATTACTGTTTTAGGCACCGGTACCCCAAGCTTTACCGCAAGCGCGTTATTGAAAAATTTTTCATCGGCGCTCCACCAAAAAGGATTATTGATTACAGCCGTGCCACATATAGCCGCGTTTTTCAAGGTCGCCCGATAGAAGGGCACATCCTGCGAAATACGGTCGATGATCACCGCATAATCCAACGGTTCGGCCTGCATCACTTTATCAATACGGACAAATTCTGCCGTAATATTTTTCTCTGCCTTTTGATTAACACGGTCAATAAATGCTTGCGGGAACGAATTTTCCTGACCGAATAAGATGCCTATTTTTTTCATGGTAGATGATTTAATCCTAGTTCTTTACTCTTACTTCTAAATAGTTGATAAATAATGCGGGAACATCTCCTTCCAAACAGGCCAGTCATGCGTGGCGTTGGGGCGGATATCCAACCAATGATTAATATGTTTTTCCTTTAAAATGTTTGATAGCCGGATGTTATCGCCCAAACAAATATCATGATCGGCAGTGCCTAAAATGATGTTTATTTGCCAAAGCTCATGCTGGTTGCTGCCGGGTAAAAAATCTACAGGGTTGTTATAAAATACATTATCGTCGTAATATCCATCGATAAACTGCCGCATATCAAAAGCGCCGCTCATGCTGAATAAATGCCCCGTTTTTTCCGGATGCTTTAACGCGAAGTTGGCCGCATGGTAACCACCGAAACTACACCCTGCCATTGCAACTTTTCCTATGCCGGTTTCGTGCATGGCCCAGGGCACAAGTTCATCATATAGCATTTTATCATACCAGGCATAATTGCGTGCCCTGTCTGCCGGAGGAATGTCTTTGTTATACCAGGTTAACCAGTCCAAACTATCGGGACAATAAATTTTAACCAAGCCTTCGTCAACAAACCAACGGACGCTATCAATTAAGCCTTCATCTTTGTTTTGGAAATAACGGCCTTGTGAGGTAGGAAATAATATAACCGGATAACCCCTGTTGCCAAAAATAAGCATTTCCACATCATGGTTCAGGTTTGGTGAGTGCCAACGGTGATATTTTTCGGTCAAATGAAAAAAAGTTTACTGATGTAAGTTAAATAAATATTTAATGAAAAGGAAATCTTACCGGTAATGCTTTATAAATAGTTAACAGAATAGTTACACAATGAAAATGAACGTTTAATTGCGTTATTGGGTATATTTAATATTAGTAATCAATTTGTTACAGGTTGGGGGATTAACAATAGCCGAATGCTGTAGTTTAACTTATATAAGTCACAATAAGTTCAACTTACACCAACTATTTAAAAGATGAAAAATCCTATTATTATCACCGTTTTTTTAGTGCTATCGTCCCTGTTGGCCGAAGCGCAAGTAAATTCCAAACAGCAAGCAAGGGCCGATAGCGTTATAAAGATCATTCCGGTTGGAGAGGGCCGGCATTCTTCATTCCTGTATACTATTGGCGGCCAATTGGCAACCTCCGATGACGTAAAACTGAGGTTACTGGCGTATGCGCCTTCGGCACCGGACATATCCAAAGCAAAAAGCGAGATCACCTGGGCACAGGTTTCAGGAGGGATGTTTTTAGCATCATCGCTAGCCGCCACATTTGAATTTATACACAATAATAAGTTGGCGGGGGCTTCCTCCGGGTTTGTTAATGGCCAAGCTGCCACCATTTATCAGCATCATAGTTTAACGGGTGCATACGTGCTTACCGGTATTGCCACAGGCTTTTTAATTGCCGGGATAGTACACCTGGTAAATGCCAGTCATCATACTAGTAAAGCGGTTGGTATTTATAATGAACGTTTTCAATAAAGTAGTTTATTAACTTAATTCAAAGCCCTTAATAAGGGCTTTTTTTGTTTGTAAAAAGATAGTTTAAATTTGCAGCCTTATAATTAATAAAGAGAAGAGATGTATTTGGGGTGGAACGAAATTGAGATGATGGTAATTGAAGATAAGCTAACAATCAACTCAGAATTGCTTAAACGCGAAGTGATTTGTGATGTGTTGATGCCCGAAGATATTGATAATATCCAGCCGCTAAGTTTATTGTTATTAAATGACGGACAGGAAATAGAAGCCTTGCAAGTGAAACAAACCCTGCAAAGTCTTTATGATAATAACAGTATTAACCCGCTGGTTATTGTAGCTATACATGCCGGTGATGAGCGTTTGCAGGAATATGGTGTAGCTAATAGGCCCGATTTTAAAAATCGCGGAGCTAAAGCGGGGTTATATACCCAATTTATTATAAGTGAGCTATTGCCTGCTATAAATGAGTTACTGCCTGAGCATAAATTTAAAACCACTGCTTTCGCGGGGTTTTCTTTAGGTGGATTATCGGCATTGGATATTGCCTGGAATAACGCTGGACTGTTTGATAAAGTAGGTGTGTTTTCTGGTTCATTATGGTGGAGGAGCAAAGAAATAGGTAAAGGTTATACTGATGTGGATCGGATTGCACACGCGATGATCAGGGAAACTAATGGTAAACCGGAACTTAAATTTTGGCTGCAAACAGGCACGAAAGATGAAACTGCCGATAGAAACAATAACGGCATTATTGATTCTATTGATGATACCATCGACCTGATAAAAGAACTGGAAGCAAAAGGGTATAAACGACCTGCGGATATTAATTATGTTGAGGTAGTTGGTGGTGGTCATTATGCAGCAACCTGGGCTAAGGCTATGCCTAAGTTTTTGTGTTGGGCGTTTGGGAAATAGGTATTCTGCTTATATCCATTTGTCATTATTACTCAATAAGTCGCAAACGCTTGAAATTCTCATATATTAAGCGTACCTTTGCGCCAAAATTAGAGGCGCATTTCAATGCAAAAAATAAGAAACATAGCGATTATCGCTCACGTTGACCACGGTAAAACTACTTTGGTTGATAAAATCCTACATGCTTGTTCAATATTCAGGGACAACGAATCAACCGGTGAATTGATACTGGATAACAACGACCTTGAACGCGAGCGTGGTATTACCATCGTGTCAAAAAACGTGTCGGTAATGTACAAAGATGTTAAAATCAACATCATTGACACACCTGGTCACGCCGACTTTGGCGGTGAGGTTGAACGTGTATTAAAAATGGCTGACGGCGTATTGTTGCTTTGCGATGCTTTTGAAGGCGCCATGCCTCAAACACGTTTCGTAACACAAAAGGCTTTGGCTTTAGGCTTAAAACCAATTGTAGTTGTAAACAAGGTTGACAAAGAAAACTGTCGCCCTGAAGAAGTTTACGAACAAATATTTGAATTATTCTTCAACCTTGAAGCTACTGAGGATCAACTGGATTTTCCGGTTATATACGGTTCATCAAAACAAGGCTGGATGAGCACAGATTATAAACAACCTACTACTGATATATTCCCATTAATGGATGCTATCCTGGAAAACATTCCACCAGCACCAATTAACGAAGGTACTTTGCAAATGCAGATCACCTCTTTGGATTATTCTTCGTTCGTAGGTCGTATTGCTATCGGCCGTGTTGCTCGTGGTACTATCAAAGAAGGTATGCCGGTATCGTTGGTAAAACGCGATGGTAAAATTCAAAAAACAAGAATTAAAGAATTATACACTTTTGAAGGCTTAGGTAAAGTTAAAGCTACCGAAGTTAGCGCTGGTGATATTTGCGCGGTTGTAGGTATTGAAGGTTTTGATATTGGTGATACTATTGCTGATTTTGACAAACCGGAACAACTGGAAGTAATACATATTGATGAGCCGACAATGAATATGTTGTTCACCATCAATACTTCACCTTTCTTTGGTAAAGAAGGTAAATTTGTTACTTCACGTCACTTACGTGATCGTTTATACAAAGAAATGGAAAAAAACCTGGCGCTTAAGGTTGTTGAAACTGAATCGCCTGATTCATATTTAGTGTATGGTCGTGGTATTCTCCATTTATCTGTATTGATCGAGACTATGCGTCGCGAAGGTTATGAATTACAGGTAGGCCAGCCTCAGGTTATCATCAAAGAAATTGATGGTGTTAAATGTGAGCCGGTTGAAACCCTGATTGTTGATGTACCGGGTGATGTTGCTGGTAAAGTAATTGAGCTGGTAACACAACGTAAAGGTGATCTGTTGGTAATGGAGCCAAAAGGTGATTTACAGCACTTAGAGTTTGATATTCCTGCACGTGGTATTATTGGTTTGCGTAACAACGTATTAACCGCTACCGGTGGCGAGGCTATCATGGCTCACCGTTTTAAAGCTTATGAGCCTTGGAAAGGTCAGATCCCTGGTCGTTTAAATGGTGTATTGGTATCAATGGATACTGGTAAAACAACTGCTTTCGCAATTGATAAATTACAGGATCGTGGTCGTTTCCACATCGATCCGGGAGTTGATGTTTACGAAGGTCAGGTTTTAGGCGAGCACATCCGCGATAACGATTTGGTTATTAACTTAACCAAAGGCAAGCAGTTAACCAATATGCGTGCATCAGGTAGCGATACCAACGTACGTATAGCACCAGCTATCAAATTCTCGTTAGAAGAATCAATGGAGTACATCCAAGCTGACGAGTACATCGAGGTTACACCGCAAAGCATCCGTTTACGTAAAATATACCTGAACGAGAATGAGAGAAGGATCAACGCTAAGAAGTTCCAATCTCAATAATCACTAATATTATTTAATGCAAAAGGGGCGAATTTATTTGCCCTTTTTTTGTGCCCGGATTTTTAACTAAATCAGTTATATTCGCTCAAATATTAAAACACTTAACCTTATTACATGAAAAAACTATTACTAATAGCACTCTTGTTTATTACAGCTTTTTATTCTTGCACTAAAAGCATAACCAATCCTACTCATAAAGATAGGTTACAATCAATTCTGTTAGGTAAGGACACCTTGCAACTTTATGTTGGCGAAAGCAAACAATTACCGGTTATTATCACGCCATCAAACTACGGTGCAGACTCTATAAAATGGAAATCTTCAGATTCAACCATTATTTCAATTTCAAATACAGGTTTATTATCTGCAAAAAAGATAGGCTCCTCAATAATTACAGTAAGTAATTTAACAGCCACAATTTCTATCAATTGTTTAATTACAGTGGTTGCTGCCCCACCTGCAATTGATAGCTTAAAGGTCGGCTTAATTGCTTATTACGCATTTAATAATAGTGGTACAGATTCATCAGGACATGGGCATAACGGAACCCTTTACAACATATCTTCAGTACCGGATAGGTTTGGTAACGCTAACGGTGCATTCTATTTTAATGGCACCAGTAACAGTTATATAACTGTACCGGATGCGCAAGATCTTAGGTTGAGCAATACTGATTTTACAATCACTTTATGGGTGAATTTACAAAGCTATAATTCATCATTTGGATCAAACTTGATTTCAAAGAGGGACGCAGGCGTAAACCAGGGTTATGCGCTTTCAGCCAGCGGATATGAAAATTCAGCAGCACCGCTTGGCGCGTATGGATTTGGCCCGGGTGGTAATTATCCGGGTGGAACCAGTCAGTCCACCATCAGTATCGGTCAATGGACTATGATAACTGTGGTTTATAGCTTGGTTAAGCAACAGCTTACATTCTACAAAGATGGTGTGTTTGATGGATCATCAGCCACTAACGTTGTATCACCTAACGCAGCAGTTAATGCTGTTATATATATTGGTAAAGATGATCCGGATAATAATACAGCCTATTACTTGCAGGGCTCACTTGATGATATAAGAATATATGGCAGGGCATTGTCAACTACTGATATTAGTAGGTTATATAACGCGCCTTCGTCAAATCAAGCTTATACAGCAAAAGCGCACTAAATAGTATATACTTTCTATCGAAGTTGAAAAGATTTATCCTCTTTTCAACTTTGATAGAAAGTTATTTACCACGATGTTAATGTCGTCAGATAGCTTTAGGTAATAAACAGACAGGCCAAAGGCTACTGTGATAAATGCGCTTCTTAATATAATATCCACAATGTGATTACTCATTTGCGGGATGATTAAGGTAGACACAAAATACACCGCGATGCCTACCAATAAGGCAATTGGGCTGCTCATGGTGAAAGGCTGCATTTTGTATACCTTGAGTATAAACAGGTACCTGAAAACGTTAAATATCAAAAACGTAACTGCTGCCGCAATGGCCGACCCTGTGATGCCATAATATGGGATGAAAAGTAAATTACCACCTACCGTAACGCCTATCAGTAGCACGTAAAAAAGCCCATCATACCTATAATATTTAGAGGTGCTCAGGATAACGCCGTTTATGCCTGTTGCCGAATCAATTAAATTGCCAAGCGCGGTGAAAAATATAACATACTTACCCAATTGATATTTTTCGGGCAGATAGGTGAAAAGATCATCAACGCAGGCCCAAATAATGATGAACAGAAACAATGTTGTAATTAATTGATTGATACAACTCTTCTTATACACCGACTGGATGGTATTCAGATCATTAGTTTTCCAGGCTTCGGCAATTACCGTTGTCGCTATGCTGTATAATGAGCGTACCGGCAAGGTAATTATAATGGCAACATAGGATGTAATGGTATAAATACCGGTGTCGGTCAGGCCAAATTTTTTGTTGATGATGTATTCGTCGATACTTTCAACAATTAAAGGGGATGAGCCTACCATTAGTCCCCAAATGCTGATGTTGATCAGGTTTTTGGTCATTTCCTTATCCAATAAGGAGAAGTCGGGGTTTAAAAAGAAATGCCCATCGCGAACTAAACGAATGAGTAGCAATACCGTTGGAAATGCATTGGCAACTAACCATAACACCATAAATGTTTCAAAGCTTATCAGCCTAAAATACATCAGCGCCAATGGTATAAATATAAATATACGCTTGGTAAACTCCTTTAACACCTTGCCTGATGTGGCATTGTACATTACCCTGGCATACAGGTCGAATACGTTAAAGTATACTGTGAAAATTATAAGTGGTACCAGGTACCAGTAATACCTGTCGAAAAGGGATGAGCTTTTATACTTGCTGCCGATGATCTGATCCTTAAAAACATATATCGAGATGATAAATATGATGGTGCCCACAAGCGCCACAATGCAAAAGAGAAACAGGTAGCCGTGGTGCTTTTTTTCTTCACTCCTAAAATAAGGGAAGTATCGTGCTGTACCGCCAAAACCCAGCAACGCGAATTGGGAGAATAGCAAAGAGAACGAGAGCAATATCCCGGTAAGACCAACCTCTTCTGCTGTTAAGGCATGCGGTTGTATAATAATCATCGACACAAAACCAATAACTATACCTATGTATGAATACATAGTGCCTTTTATTGTTTGTTGCTTTATAACTCCCATTTAATTATGGCTAACCGCCTGTATTAATAAAAAATGTACTTTTGAAAATCAATGCCAAAAATAGAAAATAAAACTTGTGCAATTACGGTTACTTACGGTAATCGCTGGGGCTTGGTAAGTCAGGTAATTGAACGGTTGCGCAGCCTTAAATTCATAAGTCATATTGTTGTTGTTAATAACGGATCGACCTATAATGTTAAGGAGAAAATTGACGAGATAGGTGATAACCGCGTGGTATTAATTGATCATGCGGAAAATTTGGGTTCGGCAGGTGGCTATCATGATGGTATTGCTTATGCGCATCAGCATTTAGATGATGATTTTGTTTGGTTACTGGATGATGATAATTTACCCGATAGCGATGCGCTTAATGTATTGCTGAATACCTGGGTTGACCTTGATGCTAAAGGCGATACTACAGCGCTTTTCAGTCTGCGAACCGACCGTGAAGTTGATTCCAAATTCGCGCAGGGTGCCGATCCATATAAATACTATTTAATACCCGATGATTTTTTAGGATTTTCATTTTTGAAGATCGGTCGTAACAAACTAGCTAAAATTGCTAAAAAGTTTAAAAGGAGCGAGGATTCATCAAACCCAAAAACTATCGCCCCAAAAATTAAGATGCCTTACGTGCCTTATGGTGGCTTTTTTCTACACAGGCAGATGATTGATAAGATTGGCTACCCCGACGAACGGTTTTATTTATATGTTGATGATGAGGAGTACACCTACCGGGTTACCCAAAGCGGTGGAACCATTTGGTTAATACCTGCATCAAAAATCAGTGACATTGATACTGCAGATGTAAGGGCGGATTATAAACCGAGCCCGTTTTCATCAAATTACCTTGATTTATGGAGTTTTAGGATGTATTACCGGGTGAGGAACAGCATTTACTTTCATCATAAAACATCGTTAAAAAATGCGTTGGTATTCAATATTAATAAAGTGCTTTTTATAGGTAAATTGAAGGTGCTAAGTGTGCTGTCATCCAAACAAAAAGAATACAAAAATTTTTTAGTAGCCGTTAATGATGGTTTAAACGGAAATTTAGGAAAAGCTAATCCAGAGAAGTTTTGAATTATAAGATCAGCATAATAACAGTTACCTACGGCGACCGGTGGGCTTTTTTAAGCCGGGTTATCGGGCTATTGTTAAAATATGAGCAGGTGGGTAATGTTATTGTGATAAATAATGCTTCCGTTTATAACGTTAGTGAAAAGATTACTGCGTTAAATGATAGCCGTATTACTGTAATTAATAGCGGGGAGAATTTAGGCTCAGCAGGGGGATATAAAGCAGGGATACAATATGCGTTTGAAAATACTAATAACGATTTCTTCTTTCTGTTAGATGATGATAACCTGCCGCGCGAAAACGTAATACCTGACCTTTTAAAACAATGGGATATAATTGCAGGTGCTAATAATAAAAAAGCGCTGTTTTGCTTACGCGAAGACAGGGCACAGCACGTTAAAATTACCAAAGGCGAAGACCCGTACCGCTATTACCTGATGCCGGATAACTTTTTGGGATTTAGCTTATCGAGAGTGTTTAAAAATCAGTTTAATAAACTGCTGGATAAGTTTGACAAAAAAGAAGGAGAGCAACAACCCGCAGTTATTCCGTATGCGCCTTATGGAGGTATGTTTATGCATCGGAAGCTGATTGCCGAGATTGGCTACCCTAGCCAGGAGTTTTATTTATATGTGGATGATTCGGAATACACCTATCGTATCACCCAAGATGGCGGTAAAATATGGATCATCCCACAATGTGGAATTGAGGATATTGATAAATCGCAGGGGATAGGGTATAAGCCTAAGTTCATGCATTCGGCATTGCTGGATCAATGGAATTTCAGGATTTATTACCATATCCGTAATAGGTTATATTTTTACTCAACGGTAGCAGTGAAGAACAAGTCGATGTTCAATATCAATAAAGCTTTATACCTGACTTACCTAAAATTGGTGAGTCTCATCAGTTCAAAACAAAAAGAATATCAAAAGCTACTAGGTGCAATTAATGACGGCCTTGCAGGCAACTTAGGCAAGGCCGATGAAAGTAAGTTTTGAAATACTGCACTTATAATTTTACTTTCGCTAATCAAATTTAGAATGGTGTATAATTAGCAAAAGCTAATACCGTTCTTTGTTTAAATCAACGTTATATCTATCTTCAACATGCAAAACCTTGCACCTATTGCATTATTTGTTTATAACCGTCCCGAGCATACGCGTCGTACGCTAAATTCTTTACAGAAGAATTTGCTGGCAGATGAATCGCGCCTGTTTATATTTTCCGATGGTGCAAAAACGCCTGCCGAACAAGCCAAAGTTGATGAGGTAAGGCAACTGATAAGTGATGTTAGCGGATTTAAATCGGTTAAGGTTATCGAAGGCAAGCAGAATAAAGGTTTGGCCAACTCTATTATTGATGGCGTTACGCAGTTGGTAAAAGACTACGGCAAGGTGATTGTTTTTGAGGATGACCTGCTATCATCAAAATATAGCCTGCAATATTTTAACGAGGCACTCACCAAATACGCCAATGAAGAAAAGGTGATGCACATTGGGGCTTACATGTTTGAACTGAGTGATAAAAAGCTGCCTGAAACTTTCTTCTACCGCATAGCCACCAGTTGGGGCTGGGCTACATGGGCACGGGCCTGGAAAGATTTTGAGCCCGATATTGATAAGCTGATGGGCCAATTTGATAAACAAAAAATCAGCCGCTTTTCTATTGACGGTACTATGAACTTTTGGAAACAAATGCAGGAGTTTAAAGCCGGAAAAAATAATTCATGGGCTATCAGGTGGTATGCTTCTATATTTTTAAAGGGTGGGTTAACGTTAAATCCATCAAATTCGCTGGTACATAACATCGGGCACGATGGTACTGGAGTGCATTCCAATATTGAGAATACTTACAAGGTTAAGATCTCGCAAAAAGCAGTTAAAAAATTCCCGGCGGAGATAAAGGAAAATGAGCAGGCACACGAGGCCATCCGCAGCTTCCTGAAAAATCGTAAAGGCAGTTTGGTTAAACGCGGAATGGTGTTTATAAAACAGATACGGATAAAGTATTTTACAAAGGCAAAATAGTCATTTTGTTCTCCTCCGCCAGTTCAAGTGTCCACACTTGAACTTTATTCTTAATAAGCGTCCACGCTTATTTCATCGAATTACTTGATTTTAATTTAAGCGTGGACACTTGAAAGGGCGAAGAATAAAGTATTTTACAACGGCAAAATAGCTATTTCGTAAGTCTGGTTACTAACAGAGAAATCAACCTAAAGGTTAGCTTGTAACAGAAGTAAATAAATATTAAAGTAAATATCAGCACAATTATTAGGAAGCTTGATGGATGAACAGTAGTGTGCCATCCCGGTGACAGAGATGTGAAAAAATCTCTTAAGATAATGGTCGAACATCCTAGATACAATAAAGAGGCTGTGATTAAAACGGATACAGCATTGATCAATATTGTATGAGTTCTTTTCATCATTACATCGTTCCTTTCACCACAATATAAGGCGATAGAGTCTTACTTTCAATCGGGATAATCTTAGTGAAAGCTTTGCCCGCTACCCATATCGCTTTTACTATTGATTTGGCAATAGCGCTTTGCTCGGATTTATTTTCCAGCCAAACGGTAAACTTGCCGTGATAGTAAGATTCTACCTCTTTTAATCCTAATTGCTTACATGTTTCAGCTAAGAAAGCAGGGTTCATGCAGTCGATATAATGTTTGTCGTAGTTCTCTTTATCGAAATTCTTCTGCACCCATCCGTTAACACCGGTAAAGTTTGGCAGGGTGATGAATAAAGTGCCGCCCGGTTTTAAAAATTGCAGGTGCGTTTTGATGATGGATGCCGTATCGCTAAAATGCTCTATCAAGCCAAAAGAAAGCACCATATCGTATTTTTCTTCGGGCGTATAGTTGAACAGATCGGATTCGATGATGTTGATATCGCCATCTTTCAATCCGTTTTTGGCTAATAGTTCTTTGATTAATCCTTCGTGGATGTAGTAATCAAAAAGGGTAGTGGATAGATTCTGATATTTTTTTAGGTAGACAGAATAATATCCCGGGAAACCACCCAATTCAATAGCGTTTTTAATTCCTTTTTCTTTGATCAATCCGGCTAAAATATCGCCAAAAACATAATCAGGCTTTAAATAAAGAATCAGGTTTTTTCTTGATTCCCAAAACGATTTCCAAAATGCGCGGTCGGTTAAATTTTGCTCCATTAATAAATAGCCTGTTTAGCTGATGTTCTCCTGTTTCTTTTCCAATATCCTTGCCGGGTTACCCACAGCTACACTACCCGAGGGGATGCTTTTTGTAACTACCGCACCTGCGCCAATAATCACGTTATCACCAATCATAATATCGCCAATAATACAAACGTTGGCACCAATATCTACATTATTCCCAATGCGCGGGCAAGCGCTATGACTGCCGTCGGCTAACTTTTTGTGGCCGATGGTGGTTGAGTTCCGTAACGCGCAGTTTTCGCCTATGATAACGCCTTGGTTAATTACTAAAGCATGGCCGTGATATAAGCTTAACCCTTTGCCAACGGTAAGCTTACGCGGCAGCTCAATGCCCCATACCCAATCAACCCAATAACGATATAATAACAGGTAAGGATATAATATAACCTTCAATACCATTGACCGGTTAATAAGCTGCGCCAGCCTGAATAAAAACAGAACCAATTGTGCCTTAAAATTCTGCCGGTTTGCTTGCCGGTCCTGAAATAAATAAGCAAATATGTTCATGCTATGGCGATGTGTTTTTATCTGTGATCAAAAGTAAAATTTTTCGGCATAAATTGTCTTATGATGAGTGTACAATCCAAGGAATTAACTTTTAAGTTAGATTTAGGCTAAAGCCATTAGTTTATTCTTTTTGACCGTTGGCTTCAGCCAACGGCAATGAATTATTAAAGCTGTGTTAAAGATTAAAATCATGGAAATCCTCAAATCTTACAAATCATGGTTCAGACAATACCTTAAATAGTATTATACTTGCGTAGATGAAAGTTACCTTGATCAATACCTCTGATGCTGGTGGCGGCGCACCTGCTGCCTGCCTGCGTTTGTTAAAGGCACTGCAAGGGCAGGAGGAGATTGATGCGAAACTCTTGGTCCAATATAAAAAGACCGATGAGGCGGCAGTAACCGGGATTGTAACCAATGCCTGGCGAAGATTTAAAGCAAAATTTTATTTTTTGTATGAGCGATTGCCTTTCATCGCTTTTCATGAGCGTGATAAAACCGTACGTTTTGCATTTTCGACAGCTAATGCGGGCTTCAGCATAAAAAATAATCCCTTGGTTAAGGATGCTGATATTTTACATCTGCACTGGACTAACTCCGGTTTTTTATCAATCAATGATTTAAAGGAACTGGTGAATTTAGGTAAGCCCATTGTTTGGACGCTGCATGATATGTGGACCTTCACCGGTGGTTGCCATTATGCGGGTGCCTGCAATCATTTTATAAACCAATGCGGCGATTGCTACTTTTTGCAGGATGAAAACCCGGATGATATTTCGCACAGCGGGTGGCTGCGCAAGGTTGCCATGTATGCCGGTAATAAAAATATAACTTTTGTGGCTTGTAGCAGTTGGCTGGCCGGAGTGGCCAAGAAAAGCTCGCTTTTGAAGAATTTTAATATTACATCTATTCCAAATCCTATTGATACAGATCTGTATTCCCCGAAGGATAAACTGGATATGCGGGAGAATTGGGGCATCAATCCTTTTGCTAAGGTGATACTATTTGGCGCTGCCAATATAAACGACAGGCGAAAAGGGATAAGCTATTTGGTTGAAGCTTTAAACCATTTGGTGGTGAGCTGCCCGGATAAGGGGTTGGTTGAAGTAGTGATCTTTGGTAAAAACAAACATTTTGATGTGACCCAGTTGCCGTTTAAAGTTATTCAGCTTAGTTTGATTACATCGCAAACGGACCTGGCGGAGGTATATAGCCTCGCAGACGTATTTGTAACGCCTTCAATCGAAGATAATCTACCAAACACTGTGATGGAAGCTTTATCATGCGGGACGCCTGTGGTGGCCTTTAATGTAGGTGGTATACCGGAGATGGTAGATCATTTGCAAAATGGTTACCTGGCAGAGTTTGAATCGGCAGATGATATGGCTAAAGGAATTTTTACCATGCTTTACGCGGATAATAAAACCGAACTCTCAGCCAATGCAAGGAATAAGGTGCTGAATACCTTTAATAACGAAAAGGTAGCAAGCCAGTATTTGGAAATTTATAATTCGGTATTAAATAATGGCTAAGGCTAAACCCATACTTTCTGTAATTACAATCGTTTACAATAATGTGAAAGATATTGAGCGTACCATGCTATCGGTGCTTAATCAGACATATGCGGGTATTGAATATATTGTGGTAGATGGGTTATCTAATGATGGTACGCTGGATATTATTAAAAAATACGAAGGCCGTATTGTAAAATTTACCAGCGAAAGGGATGAGGGTATTTATGATGCGATGAATAAAGGGTTGGATCTAGCTACGGGAGATTATGTGATCTTCATGAACTCCGGTGATGAGTTTTTTGATGCTGATACCGTTGCCGCAGTTTTTGCCAGTACCGATGATGCCGATATTTACTACGGCGAAACAGAAATGATTGATGATGCCGGGCAAAGCCTCGGTCAGCGCAGGCATAAAGCGCCTGAGCAATTTAACTGGCGTGGGTTTAATTTAGGAATGAGTATTAGTCACCAGGCTATTTATATTAAGCGATCATTGATTGAGCCTTATGACCGAAAATATCAGTTAAGCGCTGATATCGACTGGATCATCCGCGCAGCGAAAAAGGCTAAAAAGATTGTGAATGTTAACCGCTATGTTGCTAAATACCTGGTAGGCGGCATGTCTAAAACAAAGCATCGCCAAAGTTTAGCCGAACGTTTTGATATTATGAAACGCCACTACGGCTTGGTGCCGACTGTTTTTAACCACTTTATTATTGCCGCCAATTTAGGTTGGTATTGGTTGAGGAATAGACGGACGAATGATTAGTGATACAGTATTAGTGATACAGTAAATAAAGCGTCATTGCGAGCAGTGAAAAGAAAAAGGTCTGAACTTATAAAGTTCAGACCTTTTTCTTTTCACAATAACGCTTGGTAAGTTGTTGGAAGATCTAGCAATTACGCTTTCTTAGCCTTCTTTTTTTCTTCCGGTTTACCTTTTTTCTTGTTTTCTACATAAGCGGCACCGCCCAGGGCAACTACCAATAATATAGAACCGGCTAATGAAATATCCTCACCAACATAATATGATGACGGGTGGAAGATGAATTCGATTTTGTGGTTACCTACCGGGATAACTGCTGCACGCAACAGGTAATCAGCACGGAAGTAAGGTTGCTCCTGACCGTCAATCAGCATTTTCCAGCCTTCTTTGTAGTATATTTCAGAGAATACAGCTACCTGGTTGCTGGTTGAACCGGTTTGATATACCAAGTGTTCAGGCTCGTAGCTGGTTAATGTAATGGTTGATGATGGATCAACTGCTAAGTTTTTACCATCGATCAGGCTTTTGTATTGTTTGTCAACGATGGCCTCATTTTTAGGGTCAAATGAGCTGATAGCCTGCATTTCCTGGTCGGCGTTATCAACAAATTTTACGTTTTTCACAAACCATGCATGGCCGCAGGCGGTTTCATTTGCCTGCATACCTGCTGCTTGTGTTTTTGGATCGGCAGTGATGATATACTTGGTGTTTAACATATCCAAAACATCACGATTCATGGATTTGGTAAACTGGTTGTCTATCAACTCATCATAACGTTTTAATTTTGCTGCATGGTAGCCACCAATACTTTTGTAAAAATAAGAAGTGTAGGCATTGATGAAGGGGCTACCCATGCTTAAGTCAAGCACCCTGTAATCAGGGTCAGGATCACGTAGGATGATCTGATCCACATCACGTAGTTTAAAGGGTTGTTGATAATCTGCTTTTTCTATAAAGTTATCGTTGTTCAGATAACGTTTATCAACACTCCAAAGATCAATAAGCATTAACGCTATAAATGCAACTGAAGCTATTGTTAAGTTTATTTTTTGTTTCAGGAATAACCATATAATACCAAATGCCAGGGCAATAAATATTAACGAGCGTAAAGCATCGGCACGGAATAAGGCAATACGGTCGGCTACTAAAGCGCTGGCAATACTGTTTGCATATGCGCTGTCGCCCTGTAAGGCTTGTGTAAGGCCTGTGATCAGATCCTGGTGGTGGGCATTTTTAAAGCTGAAAAATACATCAGGCAGTGCTAATAATATCAAAGTTATACCGCCTGTGATGTACAATGCCAATAGTGATTTTTTTAAGATGTACGCCTTATCGGTTGAAGTAATAACCTCGTTAAGGGCCAAAAATGCCATTATCGGGAAGCATAACTCCGCGATAGCCAAAATAGACTCAACAGTACGGAACTTGTTGTACATCGGGAAGTAATTGAAGAACAAGTCGGACACAACCGGCCAGTTACCGCCTAATGATAACAGCATTACTAAAACAACAGTAGCTAACAGCCACCATTTTAACCTGCTGCGTACAATTAATAACCCCAAAACAAATAAGAAACAAACTGCTGCGCCAAAATAGAACGGGCCGCTGGTTGATGGTTTTTCGCCCCAATAGGTTGACACGCCCATGTTGCCTAATTGCTGCACAGTACCTTGGGCTTGCTCTTGAGAAGCGCCTTTTGCTTCAAATGCTTTTACCAGATTTGAGCTTGGGACATCTAAAGCCTGCATTCCTGAGGGGCCGCCATAAGCATTTGGGATAAGGAAAGTGATGGATTCACCTACACCCTGACTCCAGCCATAAGCATATTCTTTTGATAAACCGCTGCTTGGTTCGGTTGTATGCTGTGTTAAGTTCGATGGGCCACGGTTACTTTCCTTAGCATATTCAGAAGTCGTCCAAAGCATAGCCGCATTTACCATTACCGCTAATATTACGGCGGCAACCAGGTAAATAACAGAAGTGCTGAATGGCTTAATCTGTTTGGTTTTTATGGCATTGTATAACTCAACTATTACCAGTATTAATAACGCTATTAATAGGTAATAGGTCATTTGTATGTGGTTTGAGCGTATTTCCATTGCGAGGGCAAAAGCTGTTAATGAGCCGCCCAATAAATATTTGCCCCTAAAAGTTAATATTACGCCAGCAACTATAGGCGCGAAAAACGCTATCGCATACATTTGGTTGGCATGCCCGGCATCTATCAATATAAAATTATAGGATGAAAAGGCGAAGGCTATGGCACCAGCTAATGCAAGCCATGGGTTTAGCTTTAATACACAGAATAAAATATAAGCGCCTAATAAGCAAAGCAAAATGGTATCAACCGGGTTAGGGAAAATATCTTTCATGCCTTCAACCACGTAGGTGGTGATGCTGTTAGGGAACGAGGTCCAGATTTGGTAGGTTGGCATACCGCCAAACATGCTGTTGGTCCAAAGCGGGGCGTGGCCAGTTTTGGCACGTACGTCCATTATTTCTTTTTGACTACCCTGTGCTTGTACCACATCGCTCTGACTAAGGGATTTGCCCTGCATTATTGGTGTAAATACGTAGGCGAAAGAAATTACGATTAAAATTGCAACAATAATGAAGTGTATACTATTGCGCTTGAACCAGTTATTCATCTGAATTATTTAAAATTGGATATATATTCTTCAAAAATAGAAATTTGAACGAGAAAAGGAATTATAAAAACAGGCTGCGGAAGTTAAGTTTTTAACATATTTTGTAATAATAGACTGTTTGTGTTTAGTTAGGGAGTTATCTTAGCATATCAATTACACAGCTTATGCTTTTCCATTTCAGAGATAAATTTCCGCTGTTAAATCCTTTTTGGGATAAATACCTGGAATATCAACAGCGGCTGGAACTCCCGACAAAAACAGTTTTACTGGAAGAGGGAAAGGTTTCCGGGCAATATGTTTTTATTGAGAAGGGTTGCGTGCGCTTATTTTTTAATAATTATGGAAGCGACAAAACGGTGCAGTTCTTTTTTGAAAATGAAGGTCTTACATCGTTTGAAAGCTTTGTTAATAATGCGCCGAGCGCGTTCACTATTGAAACTATAGAGCCATCCGTTGTTTATCTATTGCCTAAACAATACGTTATACAATTGATGGATGAATTAAGCCATGAACCTGATTTTTTGAAAATGATGATGCAGCTATCGGCCCTGCGGCAAACCCATTATATTAATGAGTTTGTTTCCTTTATCAGAGATACGCCCGAAGAACGCTATCAAAAACTGTTAACCGATAGGCCGCATATTGTGCAGCGGGTGCCTCAGCATTATATTGCCTCATATCTGGGGGTTAGCACAGTGCATTTAAGCCGTATAAAAGGCAAACTGGCAAAAGGTAAATCGCATTTTTGAACTTGATAACATATGTTATCGTTAGGGGGCTGCTTGCTGATCTAATTTTGTCTTAACAAAAAAAGAAAGCAAATGAAAGCAGCAGTAATGTATCAAAAAGGAGAATTGCCTCAATATGTTGATTTCCCTGAGCCAATAGCTCAAAATAATGATGAAGTAGTAGTAACCGTAAAAGCAGTCGCCATTAAGCACCTGGATAAAAGCCGCGCCAGCGGTAAGCACTATTCAAGCGATACACCCGCAACCAGCGGCAGGGTAGTGGGCGGCGATGGTGTTTGCCTGCTTGAAGATGGTACAAGGGTATATGGCATGGCAGTAAACGGCATGTTGGCCGAAAAAGCAATCATCCATAAAGATCGTATAGTAAAAATACCTGACATGTTGGATGATGTTACTGCGGCAGCATTACCAAACGCGGTTATTGGCGCAGCGATGGGACTTAGGTTCAAAGCAGACATTCAGCTGGGGGACGTGGTGCTGGTTAACGGCGCAACAAGTTTTACCGGTAGGGTAGCCGTACAAATTGCCAAACATTATGGCGCGAAAAAAGTAATTGTAACCGGCAGAAATCAGGAGTCGCTTAATGAGTTGTTCGGGCTTGGCGCGGATGAAGTTGTTACGGTAATGCAAAGTGATGAGCAGTTTATCGCGCAGCTAAAAGCAATCCATATGCAAACGCCCATAGATGTGATCATTGATTATTTGTGGGGGCATACTGCGGAAATGATATTGGGCTGTATAAAAGGCAATGGTTCATTTACTAACAGGATAAGATATGTTTCTGTCGGCAGCATAACCGGCGATATTATCCAGTTATCCGCCGCGAATATGAGAAGCGCTGATCTTCAGCTCACGGGATCAGGACTAGGGGCATGGTCGAGAAAACAGGTTGGTTTGTTACTATCAGGAATACTCCCCGAAATGTTTCAATTAGCGGCAGAAGGAAAACTTAAAGTAGATACTATTATTGTTAAAATGGAAGATATAGCTGAACTGTGGGACTTAGATATTCCCGGCGGAAAGCGATTGGTAGTAACTATTTAACTGGTATTAAAATTAGACTTTGGCCCGAAACATGAGGAACATACCCGCCATGAGCAAAACGCTTATTACATAGGCAATTATTCGTGCGCGGTTATATTCTTCACGGTCCTTACGGATGTTCAGGATGTTGTAAATAGCTAAAAGACCCATCCCTACCCAAAAAAACCAGTTAACGGTTTTTCCATCGGCAAATATGGATGCCAGTACGGCAAATACGGTAAAGTTGGAAACAATCAATAAAATTGACTGAGGCGTACCGTAATGTCTCCGTTTATAAACTTCGTCAGGAAGCATGTTATTTTATCTCCTCGTAATCAATAAAATCGCCTTCAGAATCGGGAATCTTACTTTTTGGAGTTTGTGGTATATAGTCAACCTTTACGCCTTCAGGCTTTTTGGTGCTTGTATAATTTTGTTGATAGTTTTGCTGATGTTGTTGCGCTTTATTCATAACTTTTTGAAAAAGCATAGGCAACAACATACGTACTACCACTCTGATCAGGTATAATACTGCGATTATAATTACCAGAAAGTCTAATAGTTCTCCCATTGTATTAAGTTAAGCGTACAAATATAAGATTATAACGGTAAAATTGTTTTGTTATGATGTACGTTGTTTTTATGACAAAGGATTGATGCTGTTTGTTACAACTAACTAAACTTTTCATCCATCATTTTTTCCAAAGCAAACATTTCATCACGGAGTTTGGCGGCTAACAGGAAATCCATGTTTTTGGCTGCCGCGAGCATTTCTTTTTTTGTGTTCTCTACAGATTTTTTCAAATCGGCTTTGGTCATGTATTGAACGATAGGGTCTGCCGCCAGGGTTATCATTTCATCCTCCACATAAGCTTTTTGCACACCGCCTTTAAAGTCCATTACGGATGTTTGTTCAATAATTTCCTCACGGGATTTGCCTACGGTTGTTGGTGTAATGCCATGCTGCGTGTTGTAAGCAATTTGCTTATCACGGCGGCGGTCGGTTTCTTCCATCGTTACCCGCATAGAATCCGTTATCTTATCAGCATACATAATTACCCTGCCTCGATCATTACGCGCGGCGCGGCCTATAGTTTGTATCAATGAACGTTCCGAACGCAGGAAACCTTCCTTATCCGCATCCAGAATAGCCACTAAAGATACTTCAGGCAAGTCCAAACCTTCACGCAATAAGTTAATGCCTATTAGTACATCAAACTCGCCAAGGCGTAAACCCCTTAATATCTCTACACGTTGCAGCGTTTTTACTTCGGAGTGAATGTAACGGCATTTAATGCCCAGGCGATCCATATATTTTGCCAATTCTTCGGACATGCGCTTGGTGAGCGTGGTTACCAGCACACGGTCGCCCATTTTAACGGTTTTATCTACTTCTTCCAACAGATCATCCACCTGGTTAATTACCGGGCGAACTTCAATCTGTGGGTCTAATAACCCGGTTGGGCGTATCACCTGTTCAACTACCACACCTCCTGATTTTTCTAACTCAAAATCTCCCGGCGTTGCGCTTACATAAATAGTTTGGGGTGCTAAACTTTCAAACTCCTGGAAGTTTAGTGGGCGATTATCTAAAGCTGCCGGTAAGCGGAAGCCATAATCAACCAATGATATTTTACGCGACCTGTCGCCGCCGTACATGGCCCTAACCTGTGGTATGGTTACGTGGCTCTCGTCAATCACCATCAGGTAATCATCAGGGAAATAATCCAGTAGGCAAAACGGCCTTGCGCCCGGTTGGCGGCCATCAAAAAAGCGGGAATAGTTTTCGATGCCGGAACAATAGCCCAGTTCACGTATCATTTCCAAATCGTAGTTAACCCTTTCTTCTAAACGTTTGGCTTCTAAAAAGCGACCATCGTCAATAAACTGTTTTTTACGGGTTTCCAATTCTTCCTGTATGGCCCAGATGGATTGGGTGAAACGTTCGCGCGGGGCAACATATAAGTTGGCGGGATAAACCACCATATGTGTCATCTTCTCAAGAGTTTTTCCGGTGCCGACATCAAAAGTGCTGAGCTCTTCAATATCATCCCCAAAAAATGAAACACGATAAGCATGGTCCATATAGGCAGGGAAAATATCAACCACATCACCTTTGACCCGGAATGTCCCGCGTTTAAAATCGGCTGTAGTGCGAGAGTATAAGATCTCGACCATGCGATGCAGGAAAGCATTCCGGCTGATGCGTGTGCCCACCGCGAATTTAAATACCGAGTTGGCAAAATCCTCGGGGTTACCCATACCATAAATACAAGAAATAGACGATACCACAATCACATCGCGCCTGCCCGACATTAATGCCGAGGTGGTACGTAAACGAAGCTTTTCAATTTCCTCGTTTATCTGTAAATCTTTTTCAATATAGGTGTTTGATGAGGGGATAAATGCCTCGGGCTGGTAATAATCGTAATAGGAAACAAAGTAGTTTACCGCGTTCTCCGGGAAAAACTGTTTGAACTCGCCGTATAGCTGTGCGGCAAGCGTTTTATTATGGCTTAATATCAACGTAGGGCGCTGCGTTTGCTGTATAACGTTGGCAATGGAAAATGTTTTACCGGAGCCGGTTACACCTAATAGCGTTTGAAAGGTTTCATTATTATTCACACCCTCAACCAACTGCCGGATCGCTTCGGGCTGGTCGCCGGTGGGTTTGTATACTGACGTTAAATTGAAATCCATAGACTTTTATAAAGATACAAAATAGTGCTTAGTTAATCAGTTACCGGTGATTAGTTTACATTATGATAACGCTTTCGGATTTGTAATGTTCCAACTGATTTTTTGCAAAGTAAATGAGGAGGAGTGACAGCTGTATGTCAGTAGGGGGATTTAATTTAACAAGTTGTCATTCTGAGCGGAGCGAAGAATCTTCTAAAAGCGCAAGGTGGACCATGCAAATCGAAGAAGATTCTTCGCTCCGCTCAGAATGACAAAGGGGTGTGTGTGAATTTTGCGCGCTCCGATTACTCACCCCGACTACGCTTCGCTTGTCGACCCTCTTTCGCTACGCGACAAAGAGGGTAAATTTTTTTATGTTAATTTTGCAGCAAGATGAACACAAAACACTACCGCCACATTTTCTTCGACCTTGACCACACCATTTGGGATTTTGATAAAAATGCCGAGGAAACTTTGCAGGAGCTTTATGTGATACATGGGCTAGATAAAATAGGGCTATCATCGGCTAATGCTTTTATTGAAACGTATACCCGCAATAACCACAGTCTTTGGGCACAGTATCATATAGGGAAGATCACGAAGGATTATTTGCGTGAGGCAAGGTTCAGGACTACGTTTTTGGAGTTGGGGGTTCACCCAGATGTGATACCGGTTGGCTTTGAGGATGAATATGTGAAATTATGCCCAACTAAAACCAATTTATTCCCGGATGCGCATGAGGTGCTAACTTATCTGAAAGGAAAGTATACCATGCACCTGATCTCGAACGGGTTTAAGGAGTCTACTGAAATAAAGATTGCCGGAAGTAATATCAGCCATTATTTCGATCAGATCATCATCTCAGAGGCGGTTGGGATTAATAAACCCGACAAAGCTATATTTGAGCATGCGCTTAACCTGGCCGGAGCTTTAAAGGATGAAAGCATTATGATTGGCGATAGCATTGAGGCCGACATCCGCGGAGCGTTAAATTTTGGTATGGATGCCATCTATTTTAACCCAATGCAGTTGCCTAAGCCTGATGATGTGCCCGAGCAGATAAATAAGTTGAAAGAATTAATTGGCCTCCTGTAATCAGGAAAAGGCCATGTAAGTATTCAGATTGGTTTGCAGTTGATTGGCTTTGCTTAATAATGATTTATTACCTATAAACGCATCGGTATTTATAGGTTTGCTGATTAATTTGTCTTTGTAAATATCCTTAAACCGAGAGTATTTCAACGACAAATGCCAGTGGTTTTTCAGGAATGAGCAAATATGATCGTCTTTGGTATTTAACAATGAATAATTGATCATTACGTAAGCAGATTCAGGCAGCGTTTTTATATTTTTCAGGATCTCTTCATTGTAGGCTATCCAGATCTTTAAATAATCTTCAGCCTTTTGATTGTATAATTTTTTTAGTCTGCGTTTTCTACGGAAATGATTCCACACTAACCTGTCGAAGTAACCACGCGCCAGGTATTTCTTTTCAAGAAATACAAAATCCCGCTGTAATAATGAGCTTACCACCGATTGATAATCCCTTACCACAATCAGGTAGCGGGCATCAGGCAATAATTCTTTATAAGTATCTAAAAACAAGCAGGTACGGGGGTCTTTCCATCCCCATTGCGGGTAAAGCGCGTTTTTAATTCGGATAACGCTTTTTAATTTTTCGCGGTGATATAACGATACATCGATATTATGTTCATCGGTAAGCCCGGTTGGGGGTAAATGATTGTCGTTTAATATCTCTTCGTGTAGTTTTAAAAACTCAATATCTTCGTAATGCCCGTCTACATTTCCAACTCCGGCTGGTAAAAAGTTCTCGCCCAATTGTAAGCCGCATTCACTTAACCAATGTGTAATTAACGACGTCCCTGAACGGTGCATTCCCGCGATAATTAAAGTTTTATTTTGCATATTCGATTTTAAAATGAAACATTAAATTTTTATCAAACCTAGGGGCAGCATGACATTTCTTTGACTATAATAAATGAGAAAAGTTTAATCTCGTTCTAATAAGTTTGTAAAAGATCATATTGATCCAAAACTAAATTATATATGCTAACGAATTTGTAACGTGTTGATTACAAATTGGTTTGTAACTGTTTCATTACAATTGCGGGAAGGGTTAGTGTGTTGGATTAGATAGTGTAGCCGGAAATGCTTGGCTATCAATGTATAAATGCCAACCTGACGGATAATCGGCGGTTGGCATTTATTGGGATTGTAATATTGAGTGTTATTTTTTCAGGCCGATTTCGCGCAAGCGTTCGTCTAAATATTCACCGGCTGTGATATCAGTATATTTTTTAGGGTGTGCATCATCAACACATGATGGTAAGCAAGCCAAACTCATTCCCGATTTTGGATGTAGAAAGAATGGTACTGAGTAACGTGAGTTTTTCATCTGATCTTTCGGCGGGTTAACCACACGGTGCGTGGTTGATTTTAATTTATTGTTAGTTAACCGCTGCAGCATATCGCCAACATTTACTACCAGATCTTCGCCAAAAGCTGTAACGGGGAACCATTCGTTATCGCGGGTTAGCAGCTCCAGGCCATCAGCACTTGCGCCAATTAATAAAGTGATCAGGTTAATATCTTCATGGGCACCGGCTCGTACCGCGTCATCAGGCAATGCATCCGGATTAGTTATCGGGAAGTAGTGCAGGGTACGTAGTATGGAATTGCCTTCTTTAACCTTATCATCAAAATAATCTGCAGGCAGAGTAAGGTAAGTAGCTATGGCGCGTAGTAAATGTATACCGGCTTGTTCCAGTTTTTTATAAACCTCTTGCGTGGTTATATTAAAATCAGGTAATTCGGTTACAAAAAGATTATCCGGGTAATCTGCTTTTAATGGCGAGTTATTGCCTACGGTCTGGCCTATCTGCCAAAACTCTTTTAGATCAGGGGTTTTAAAACCTTTAGCCGTTTCCTTGCCCTTACCAGTATAGCCACGCTGGCCTGCAAGTTCAGGTATCTCATATTTTAGTTTGGTGTCCTCGGGTAAGGCGAATAACGATTTTACTTCTACATAAAGCTTATCTATCAAAGCTTTGCTTAGGCCGTGGTTTGTAATGGTTACAAAACCTGTTTCGTTAAATGCTTTTCCAATCTCGTCAGAAAATTGTTTGCGCTCCTGGTCGGTACCGTGTATATAGGTATTCAGATCGAGCCTGGGTATGTGTACTTTGTTCATAACTATAGCCTGATAATAGAAAGATTTATTTAATGAGGTAAATTATAGTACAATAATAAGGCATATTAAAGTACGCAGGAAGAATTTTTAATAACATTTAAAACATTTATTAATTTAAACGTTTACTACTTGTTAATCATTGAAACAAGATTGTTACAAATATTACAACTATATGAGAACTTTAAAAAGAGCCCTTACGATAAGCATGTTCGCGCTTGCGTTTATGCTGTTTGTGCCAAATAAGGGTAAGGCACAAGACGGATACATATCAGATCAGGAATTTTATGATCAATTAGCACCTTATGGTACCTGGGTGCAGGATGATTATTATGGAGATGTTTGGATACCAAATGTGGATGAGGATTTTAGGCCGTATGCCACCAATGGCTACTGGGCGCAAACAGAATATGGCAATACCTGGGTATCAGACTACCCATGGGGTTGGGCTACGTTTCATTACGGGAGGTGGCATTATGATGATTATTATGGATGGGAATGGATACCGGGCCATCATTGGGCACCGGCCTGGGTTAGCTGGCGCCATGGTGGCGGCTATTATAGCTGGGCACCGTTAGATGCAGGTATATCCATTAGCATATCAATAGGTGGTGGTTATAATGCGCCCAATAATTACTGGGTGTGCGCGCCTGAGCGTTACATGAACAGCCCACGGATATACAATTATTATGCACCGCATACACAGGTGGTGAATATTATACGTAACACTACTATAATTAATAATACCTATGTGTATAATAACCAAACTTATGCAACAGGCCCGCGCCCGGCAGATATTCAGCGGATTACGCGTCGCCCGGTTACCGTTTATAAGATTAACAATGCCAGTAGGCCCGGCGCACCTAATGTAGGGCATAATGCTATAAATATTTTTAGGCCGGCAGTAAATGCAACCGCTAATGCACGCCCGGCACGTGTGGTAAATGCCCAGGCTTACAGGCAGGCAAACCCCAATGCTGGGATAGGTAGAGCAGGGGGTGTAGCAAATAACCGTGCTAATGCACAAAAATTAGCGGCGGTTGTACATAGCAGCAAGCCCAATACACAATTTGTAAATGTGCACCCCAAGCCAATACAAAGCAAGGTTGCTCCTGAAAATGGACGGCCGACGCAAGCAGGTGGCGCCAGACCATCCCTGCCATCCAATACCAGCGCACCGGGAAGAAATCAGGCTCATGGCCCGCAGAAACAGGAGCAACCAGCGGCAAATAATCGTCCCGCTCCCAATGCACCTAACAGGGGGCAGCAACCCGCTGTTGTAAAGCCGGGTCAGGAGGCACAGCATCAGCAACAACAAGCCCAGCAAAAACAACAGCAAGCTCGCCAGGTTCAACAACAAGGGCAACAAAGGGAACAGCAAGCTCGTCAGGTACAGCAGCAAGCACAACAAAAGCAGCAACAAGCCCAGCAGCAACAGCAACAGGCTCGCCAGGTTCAACAACAAGGGCAACAAAGGGAACAGCAAGCTCGCCAGGTTCAACAGCAAGCACAACAGAAACAGCAACAAGCACAACAGAAACAGCAACAAGCCCAGCAGCAACAGCAACAGGCTCGCCAGGTTCAACAACAAGGGCAACAAAGAGAACAGCAAGCTCGTCAGGTACAGCAGCAAGCACAACAAAAGCAGCAACAAGCCCAACAGCAGCAGGCTCGTCAGGTACAGCAGCAGGCCCAACAGCAGCAACAGCAAAGGGCGCAGCAGCAACAACAGGCTCAACAAAGGCAACAACAGGCTCAACAGCAGCAGCAAAGAGCCCAGCAGCAACAAAGGGCACAGCAGCAGGCCCAGCAAAGGCAGCAGCAAGCTCAGCGTCAGCAACAACAAAAGCAACGCCCGCAGCCTAAGCCTGAACCGCAACCACAACAACAGGAGCAACATTAAGCGAAGCCTGATAACAGTGCTAGCATAAGCGCTGAATAAAATTGAATATCCCAAACCTGTAATATTATTTATAGGTTTGGGTTTATTGTTTTATATGAAATTGATTTGTTTTTATAGATGGGGTGCGTTCGCACTTTTAGTGGCATTAATGCCGGTATTCAGCTGTGGACAAAGTGTTAAAAATGATAATACTAAAAACGCTAATGGAATTGTTTTTATTGAAAATTCGTGGATTGAAGCTCTGCACCAGGCCCAGTTACAAAATAAATACATTTTTGTTGATGCTTATGCTACCTGGTGCGGCCCATGTAATTTGTTAAAGAACACCACCTTTAAGGATAAAAAAGTAGCGGAGTTTTATAACCAAAACTTCATAAACCTATCAATGGATATGGAGCGTGGCGAGGGACCGAATCTGGCCGGCCAGTGGGGGATAACCGCTTATCCTACTTTAATCGTTTTTGATTCGAACGGTAAACCGGTTTTTGGTACCATGGGTTATATGGGTGCTAAAGATTTGTTGAAGTTTGGTAAACAGGCTTTGAGTAAAACTGCTAATTAGTGGGAAGGAGCGAGGAGTGGGGTGCAAACAGGGTGCGAGGAGCGAAGGTGTGTCGAGCGGGGGGGTGGATTTAGATGGATTATAGAAATTTTAGGCATAAAAAAGGCCGAAAAGACTCTCGCAGTTTTTCGGCCTACATCTACCTATGAAAACAACCCTTTTGGTAAGGGATGTTGGTATTAATTCAAAAGCAATGCCAATTACCTGAAATGTTAATTTGAACTAAGCTCTTTGTTTATTAAGCAACAGGGTATTTTTGCGTGTAGAATTCCCGCCAATTATTTGGGAACTTTTTACACAAATTGGGAATATGGGAATTGAATTTATTAGGTTAGATAGACCGCGTCTTCGTTGCCGTTTTCGGTTAAAAAAACATCAACACGCTCTTTTAAAACAGTAGATAAAGCCATGCCTGCATAATCAGTAGTGATAGGGAAATTTTTGTGGTTACGATCAATCAAAACAGCGGTACGCAGCTTTTTTAAACGTACATCAATAAATACCCCGAAGCCATAAGCCAGTGTTTTGCCTGAGTTTAGCACATCATCAACCAAAATAACAGCCTTATCGCGGCAGTCATCGACATTAAAATTAATGTTTGATTTAAGGCTGCTGCTTTGTTTATCCAGTTCGATAGTAAGTAACTTGCTTTTAAAGGGCGCTATCTGGTCCAGTATTTTTTTTAGGCGTTCGGCAATGTGGTTGCCGCGTGGTAAAATGCCCGCTATCAGTATTTCTTCCTCGTCAAAATTATCTTCCAAAATCTGGTAGGCAATCCTGTCGATCTTTTGCTGCATTTGATGCTGGTTAAGAATAAGAAGTTTTTTATCGGGCATGATATTTTAGTTGAATGTTAGAAGTGATTTTAATATTCAACGGCTAAGGTAGAAATTAAGTTTTAAAGAGTAAAGTGAAGGCGTAGAAACTCAGCCCTGCTGCCGCACTGTCTTGCTTTGTTCTCGCATGGTCTCTCGTAGAGAACTCTGCGATGGATTGTTTAATATAGTGTACTGAAAGGATCTATTTTTGAAGTATATTGGTGGTTAATTTAATGTGTATGATTTATAAAATAAAAATACCCGATAATGCTAACCCTTTTGACATTATAGATATTTTTTTAAATACACTTAATGATAATAATCGCTTCTATGTAGCTAATTTTTATAAGTCAGAAAACACAAACCATCTAAAAGCAATAAACTATATGGAAGAATATGGACTTGTTAGGTTTCCTGTTAACATTCTAGCAGGTAATTCTGAATTATTGCCAAAAGGTATCGATTTGGTTTCATTAGGTATTGGTTCTGAAAAATATATAGGTGATATTGAATCTGAAAAAATACTTAAAAACAACTTAGAGTTTAAAAAACTAAAGGGCGACGTAGAATTGTTGAGGTATTCCATTAAAAATGCAAAAGATTTGCCGTGGCAGTTTTGGATAACACTGGCTCTTTCCGTGTTCGCAATTCTGATATCAATACTTGCCTACTGCAAGAAGTCTTAGGGTGCTTTATTATTGTTGTACACAATATAACATGGCTATTATTGATAATAACGGATGAGGCAAAATAGAAAACACCGGCCATAGGTTAAATTCTTATTATAAGAATGATGATTACTAATTATATAAATTAATGGAGATCAAAATATATTATGTTTCTGATGTATTGTTATTAACAACAGAATTTACCTATGAATTAACCCTGGGTAAAGAAATCATAAATCCATTTAAAAAGGGAGATCTGATAATTTGGGGTAAATTCGGAGATATAACACAAGACTTATTTGAAAAATATATAGATCAGTATTTCGAATACGTAATCATGGGAAATAGAACATCTTACAGGATAACAGCAATATTAACCAAATTTACACAACCATTTGATTAATCATTTCTTAACATTTTTGTTCTCGCAGGGTCTCTCATAGAGGACCCTGCGATGGACTGTTTAAGGATTAACCGTGCTCAAGGTCCTCAGCGAGAGACCCTGCGGAGACTTTAAGTTTTAAAGCATAAAGTGCGAATTGAATGGCGTAGAAACACACCCCTGCTGCCGCAAGTCTTTCGCGCCCCCTCTCGAGAGGGGAATTTGAGAATCATTTTTATTTTTTAATCTTTAACGTAAGGGAAAAATACAAAGTTGGCGCCTTCGGGTACTATTATAAATACGCACATAAAGTCTTCGGGTTTTTTGTAGGTATCGATAAAGCGTTGTTTTAATTCTTTTTTGATGATACCACGCTCCATGAACTCTTCCAGGGTTGAGGCGTTGATGCTCCAATCGCTATTGATATCGTCCTTGTCCAATATCATTTCGCCTAAAGCAACTTCATGCTGATGGGCCACGAAGATAGGGTATCTGGATAATCCTTCTACCATAATTTCAATAGCCACTTCGCGAATTGATTCGTTAAATAGCTTCAAATCTATCTCCAGACTTAAAAGCGGACTTTCCTTGTCTTTTCCGTTATTATCGTTTAACAGTTCTTCGGGTTCCATATATCTGAACCAGGATTTAACGGATTAAGCCGATTTTCCTGATGTTTTGCAAATTTACTAATCTATTTACTAACTCTAAGTTGAAGTAACACCACATTTTCTACGTGCTGGGTGTGTGGGAACATATCTACCGGTTGAATTTTAACCGTATCGTATTTCTCTTTTAGTACCAGCAAATCGCGGGCCTGTGTGGCGGCGTTGCAGCTTACATATACAATTTTGGGTGCTTCAATTTCCATCAGGCGGGCAACCACATCGGCGTGCATGCCTGCGCGCGGCGGGTCGGTGATGATCACATCCGGTTTGCCGTGTTCGGCTATAAAATCAGCTACCAGCACATCTTTCATATCACCCGCATAAAATTTGGTGTTGGTGATGTTGTTGATGGCGGAGTTTATTTTGGCATCCTCAATTGCGGTTGGTACATATTCAACCCCAACCACTTCTTTTACCTGACCGGCTATAAAGTTGGCTATTGTTCCGGCGCCTGTGTACAAATCATAAACCAGTTCGTTACCGGTGAAGCCTGCAAAATCGCGGGTTATTTCGTACAGTCGTTGTGCTTGTGCCGAGTTGGTTTGATAAAACGACTTCGCGCCTATGCGGAAACGGATGCTGTTCCCGCCTGTCCGGCCGGCCGGCATTTCTTCGTGAATATATTCCGGTCCGCGGAAGGCGATAACCTCCTGGTCGAAAATGGTATCGTTCTTTTTTTGGTTGACGATGTATAGCAGCGATGTGATCTGCGGAAAAGTATCACCAATAAAATTCATCAGTTTGCTGATCTCTTCATCGGTAGGGTAGGCGAAAACAACAATCACCATCAGCTCACCAGTTGATGAGGTGCGGATGATGAGGTTACGCAAAGCACCTGCATGGCCTTTTAAATCGTAATAAGAATAACCCTCGCGTTTAGCGAATTCATCAATACTGTTGCGGATAGCGTTCGACGGATCAGCCTGTAAATAGCAGTGGTGTACATCCAAAATTTTATCAAACCTGCCGGGGATGTGGAAGCCCAGGGCATCCATATTCACATTATCCTCAGGTTTTGCCTCGCCATCCATCAGCCAGCGTTTGTTGCTGAACGTAAACTCGAGCTTGTTGCGGTAATATTTATCCTCCGGCGAAGCCACAATGGGCATCATCCCGGATATATCAATTTTAGCTAAGCGGGTTAAAGCGTCTTCAACAGATTTTTGTTTGAACTTTAACTGCGCGTCGTAGCTCATGTGCTGCCATTTGCAGCCACCGCAGGTGCCAAAATGCTCGCAGAAAGCCTGTACCCGATATTCAGATGCTTTTTTGAGGTTGAGGATACGGCCCTCGCCGAAATTCTTTTTGCTGCGATAAACCAGCACATCGGCAATATCGCCGGGGATGGCTTTCTCTACAAAAAGCACAAATTCGTCGGTTTTGCCAACGCCTTTGCCCTCTTCGGCAATGTCGATTATCTCAACGTCTTCAAAAATTTTATCGGGTTTATTTCTGTTACCTCTGCTCATAAAGCTGCAAAGGTAATATTTTGATTTAGGACTTTGGAATTTCGATTTCGGATTTACTGTTTTGCAAACTACAGTCTTAATAGTCCGAAGTCAGAGGCTTCGGACAGCGGGTTTTCACCATAGTGCGGTGGTTGTCCTCCTGAGCGCAGTCGAAGGACGAGCGTAAAGGCCTGCCCACATACTTCGACTACGCTGTATGACAGCCATTGCGCACATAGGAGAAGTATAATCGCTTAAGGATAGCAACGCCTTAATAATGCGCTATTGATAAACATACCTATTATCCATCCTTTCATATTGAGAAAAAATCCGTATCGATTTGATATACCTAAATAATATCTAATCTGCCCGGAAAAAATAAAAATGCCTTTAAAGTACTTTAAAGGCATTTTTGGGAATGATATTCATTATAGGCACTCTTTTGGTTCACTCCCTTAGTGTGCCAGAAATAACCATTCGGGCACCAGATAAAACAACAAAATAAAATGGAAGATGAACGAATAATTGTAAGGTTAGCACAACCTTCAGACAATGTTTATGTACAGCAAATTTCAGAAGAAACGGAACGTTCCGCAATAGCCAGGGGATCTGGCATATCCAAAAGATCATTAGCATCAATCATCGAGAAAATAAATGCCGGTAAAGCTGTTATGGCGGTATCTGATTGTGGCAATTGGGTTGGTTTTTCTTATTTAGAAGTATGGGATGGCGGCAAGTTTGTTTCAAATAGCGGATTGATCGTTTCGCCAGCTTACCGCGAAAAAGGTGTAGCCGCATCGCTAAAAGAGCAAGTGTTTAAATTATCACGCGAGAAATATCCTGAGGCCGATATATTCTCCATCACCTCGGGCATGGCTATTATGAAGTTAAATACCCGATTGGGCTTTGAGCCGGTAACTTATTCAGAAATAACGCATGATGAATCTTTTTGGGAAGGATGCAAAAGCTGTGTTAATCACAATATCCTCGAAAGTAAAAATAGGCATAATTGCTTGTGTACAGCCATGCTGTTTAAACCAGTGAACCACAATTAAAAGATTTAAAATTTAAAAAATATCGATATGTCACTTCAGTTAATTGATGAAATTTTAGTGGGAGATCAGCAATTGTCACACCTTGCTGATGACGCGTTAATGCTTTTAAAACAATTGATCGCTACGCCTTCGTTCAGCGGCGAGGAAGATAACACAGCAGATTGGATCCAGGCCTTTATGGAAAACAGGGATATGAGTACCCACCGTTTGCGTAACAATATTTGGGCTTTTAATAAATATTACGACCCCGAAAAGCCTACTATCCTGTTAAACTCGCACCACGATACGGTAAAACCGAACGAAGGTTATACCCGCGACCCATATTTGCCCGAAGAGCGCGACGGAAAGCTATATGGTTTAGGCAGTAATGATGCAGGGGGATGCCTTGTTTCGTTACTGGCAGTGTTCCGTTATTTTTATAATAGCCCCAATTTGTGTTATAATTTATGTTTTGCCGCTACCGCTGAGGAGGAGAATACCGGCGAAAATGGATTAAAAGCAGTATTGCCTCTACTTGGCCATATAGATTTTGCTATAGTAGGTGAGCCTACCCAAATGCAACTGGCAACTGCTGAAATGGGTTGTATGGTATTGGATTGTACCGCCCACGGCACAGCAGGCCACGCCGCCAGGAATGAAGGCGATAATGCCTTGTACAAAGCAATGGCCGATATTCAATGGTTCAGCAGCTTTCATTTTCCTAAACGTTCCGGCTTTATGGGGGATATAAAAATGACGGTTACTGAAATAAAGGCGGGCATCCAACACAACATTGTCCCATCTGAATGCCATTTTACAGTGGATGTGCGCTTGAATGATTGTTACAATGTGGGCGAGGTTTTAGCCATCATAAAAAACCATACCATAAGTGATGTATTCGCGCGGCCGGGGATTGTGAAGCCTTCTTGTATCGACCAGATACATCCTTTGGTAAGGGCTGGCATCGCGCTTGGACGTAAAACTTACTTGTCGCCAACTAGCTCTGATCAGGGTTGGCTGGATGTGCCTTCATTAAAAATGGGGCCGGGCGATTCCGCGCGTTCGCACATGGCGAATGAGTATATTTTTGTAAATGAAATTAAAGAAGGGGTTACTATTTATACCAATTTGTTAAAGAATATAGTGTATTGTTTGATTCATAATCCGGAGAATAATGCTTAGGTGTGAGTAGCCGGATGAAAGCCTTCAATTTACATTTAGAATGTTGTACTAATTTAAACGAGTGAGCGAGGATTGTAAATAGTACGATGATCCCGATAATTATCAGGATCATCGACTACAGCCTCAATAAGAAGGTGACGCTTTAGTTACAAACAAAAAGGGAGTATGCCTGTAGTGTTTAAATACTTACTTTCCGATACTTCTATTTTTTATGGCACCCTTATTTATCTCTTTAGGCAACTTGTTGCAACTAATGGTTATTCGTGACTCCGAAGCTCATTTAGACGGGCGGTCCATCTTAACAAAAACATACAGCATTTTCGCGGATATGGCGCAACGTGATCCGCGGCAAAGCAAGAGCAAAGAAGGTACTTTGCATTTGGAGCGTATTGATGACCCGGAATATTACGGGTTTCTCACCAAGCAAATCTCCGATTCATTATTTACGTATACGGCTGATGGAAAAAAGCAATTGTCTGCAGATGAATTAGCGCAGGTTATTGAGCAAATAGCAGACTGATATGGAAACTAATCAATTATTGCAAAACGAAATTGCCGCGTTAAAAAAGGAAAATTTGGAATACAAGGAAAATCATTCACGCTTTGAAACTGTGTTTGAAAATTCCAGAATGGGCAATAAGATCATTTCTGCCGATTTGAAGATTTTACAGGTTAACCCCGCTATGGTTGCCTTGCTGGGTTATGATTCTAAAGAAGAGATCATAGGCAGCAATATTTTTGATTATGCCCCGGATTATTGCCATAAGGACTGGCAAGTATTACGGGAAAAATTATGGCATAAGGAGATGCCATCTTTTACGCTGGAAACATGCCTTATGAAAAAAGATGGTACCTTAATTTGGTGCCAGGTAACTTCTATTCTCTTCCCCGACCACGGCAAGACGCTTGGATATACTATTATTGAAGACATTACTGAAAAGTATTACCTGAAATTACAAAAGGAAGAATTTATAAGCGTAGCAAGTCATGAGTTAAAAACGCCAATCACGGTACTTCGGGCGAACATGCAGCTCATCGAGCGAAAAGTTAAAAAGGACACCGTGATTACTCCAGATTTCATCAAATTTGTCGCAATTGCCTCAAGAAATGTATTAAAATTAAATCATCTGGTGGATGATCTGCTTAATTCAACAAGGATTGACCGGGGAGAATTGGAGCTGCACAAAAACATATTCATTTTGTCGGATGTGATAAAGGCATGCTGTACGCATATCCGGATGGAGGGTAAATATAAGATCACCTACACTGGCAATCATTTGGTACAGGTTTATGCAGATCAATTTAAAATAGACCAGGTACTAGTTAACCTGGTAAATAATGCTGTAAAATATGCGCCTGAATCATTAGAGATCATCATTCATGCTGAAAAAATAAAAGGCTTTACCAAAGTGACTGTAAGTGACAAGGGGGAAGGTATTGAGCCGGGACATTTGGCTAAGCTTTTTGACCGTTACTACAGGGCAGATTCAGAAAATCACGCATCGGGCCTTGGGTTAGGTTTATACATCTCATCACAGATCATTAAAAAACACGGTGGTGATATTGGAGTAGAAAGTATTGTAGGCAGAGGTTCCGATTTTTGGTTCACCTTGCCGGATTAAAAGAATATTCTTATGAAAAATATAAGCAGTAAAAAGGGAAAGCCTAATGATAAAAATAAAAAAACGCCTACGGCAGGGGACGCCCTGTTAAATAATACAATAACAAAACCCATCAATGACGGGATGAATACACCTGTCCCCGACATAACAGAACCACATGTTCGCTCGGCAAGTGAAGCAGCGTTATATAAGCAAGCTGAAAATCCATTGGGTAACCCGGATAAAAAATAATATATCTACTACAGGTTGAATGTTGGAACTGAAGGATACAGTTCGCGATTGCTTCCTCCGTCGCAATAACATAGTGGAGATGAGCCAGCTGTAAATTCCAGCCCTCATACCTCGATTGCATAAATAGGCAATGCTTAATTATCGATAATTCTGTCGCAAGCTATTTTCCTTTGGCGCAATTGATTGCGTTTAAGGAAAGACGCGGTTAATGAATTAATCTCAGTATTAACCACTTTTTTAACCGCTTTGTTAATACCCGAAACCTATCCTTGCTAAGCGAAATCCCAAATACGCGCTAAACCAGCTTTATATAAAGCAAATAATAATAAACCAATTCACTAACCTATAATTATGAAACAAACCTTTATTATGAAAAAACTGATTTGCATTTTACCATTTAGCTTATGGCTTGCTTGCATGGGCTGTGCTAAGCCTTACCATATGCCGCCACCGCAAACATTAAAACCAGTACCAACTACTAAAATCGTGAATTTTACGCTAAGCGATGCCAATACTGCTTACAGTGCTTTTAACCAATATTTTTATAGCCCTACTGCAAAACTTTATTATAGTGCTACCGACAAAAGTTCACTGGGTGCTATATGGACACAGGCCATTTATTGGGATTTGGCTATGGATGTTTACCAGCGTACCAATGATACTGCCCAACTTAAAATGGTAAATGACATATACGCTGGCGGGGCAAATCAATATGATAACTATAATTGGAATAATACCACCACGTGGTTTATTTATGATGACATGATGTGGTGGGTTACTGCTTTAGCCAGGGCCAACCAGCTTACAGGAAATGCCGCTTATCTGCAAAATTCAATTGCAGGGTTTAACCGTGTATGGGCTGGCTCATACGACCCGGTTGAAGGGGGGATGTTTTGGGATTTTGTGCATAGTGGCAAAAATGCATGTATTAATTACCCCACAGTTATAGCAGCTGTGCGGTTGTACCAAATCACTAAGGATACCGCTTATTTAGTAAAAGCAAAATCGGTATATGCATGGGCAAGGGCAAACTTGTTTAACGCAACTAACGGTGAGGTGGCCGACCATAAGATAGGTGATGGTGCGCCGGGATATCAGGATTATACTTATAATCAGGGGACAGCTATCGGTGCCGGCGTTATGCTTTATAAGGTGACTAATGATACTTCTTACCTTGCTGATGCTAAATTGGCTGCCAATTATACCCAAAATAGTATGTGTATTAATGGGATCCTACCTACCGAAGGGGATTTTAATGAACAAGGTGTGTTAAAGTCTATTTTTGGTCAGTATATAATGATGCTGATAAATGACGGAGGGCAAAAACAATACTTACCGTGGATACAGCAAAATATTAATACAGGCTGGACAAACCGCGATAAAGCCCGCAATTTAACTTACCGTTCTTACGCGGTTGCATGCCCAACAGGGGAAATACAATCATATGAAGCGAGTAGTGTGGTAACTATGATGCAGATTTGCCCGCCGGTTAATTGATTTTTCTTTTTTTAAATGCTATCCGTGAGTCTTTCTAAATAACGAAAGGTTTACGGGTAGCCTGTAAATATTAATTTTTTCGTTGCATTAGGGATTGTAAGGGTTTAGCCCGACAGAGGAGGGCCGCAGCACAGCGGAGCCCTGCAAAGCCCGGGCCGCAGGTAATGCCCCATAAAATCAATCCGCATAAAACTCATTCCTATTACTTATCTTTACGCCCGATGTAAGTTCTTTACTTTATTTCTTCATCAACCGGTATAGGTTTTACTTAATTGTAGATTAATAGGGAATCGTGTGCAAATCACGAGCTGTCGCGCAACTGTAAGTAACAAAAGGTTTTTGCCAATAATTGTCCACTGTCTGTTAACTAACGTATGGGAAGGGCGGCAAAAATGTTACAAAGTCAGGAGACCTGCCATATACTGAATTGACAATGCTTTCGCGGTATAAAGCTTTTGGTCAGGTTATGGTTTGTTTTTATTGGGTACGGATATTCCGCGCACCCCGCTCCACGCACCTCCCACATTCTTCGTCCACAGGCATTTTATTGAAGTTTAGCTAAAGGGCTTTTAACAGGTTTAATTTATTTAATCATTAAAAGAAATGCTAACACAAAATTTGGGCTACCCGCGCATTGGTAGTCAGCGTGAGCTAAAAAAGGTCTGCGAAAACTATTGGGCAGGCAAAACCGCGTACAGCAATGTATTGCAGGTAGGAAAAAATATCCGCCACGAAAACTGGCAGATACAAAAAGATGCAGGCATCGATTTGATACCATCAAACGATTTCTCGTTTTATGACCATGTATTGGATCATTCGTTGATGTTTAGCGCTATACCGCAGCGGTATTATGAGGTCATTCATACTAAAGGTAATACTGAGCTTGACCTGTACTTTGCTATGGCCCGTGGTTATCAAAAGGACGGACTGGACATTACCGCCATGGAAATGACCAAATGGTTTGATACCAATTACCATTACATAGTGCCTGAGTTCTATAAAGACCAACAATTCAAGCTATTCAGCACTAAAATAATCGACGAGTTTTATGAGGCCAAGCAATTAGGCATCATCACCAAACCTGTTTTGATTGGCCCGATAACCTACCTGTTATTAGGCAAAGAGAAAGAGACTGGTTTTGATAAGATAGACCTGATAAAAAACTTGCTGCCGGTTTATGTAGACATTCTTAAAAAACTACAGGATCTTAAAGCTGAGTGGATTCAGTTTGACGAGCCTTTCCTGGCTTTGGATCTGGATGAGAAAACCCAGCAAGTTTACCGCGACACCTACAAATACCTACGAAAAACATTCCCGAATTTAAAATTTGTTCTATCTACTTATTTCGAGCGTTTAGGCAACAATACCGAGCTGGCTACCTCATTGCCGGTTGATGCCTTGCACGTTGATTTAGTGCGCGCGCCACAGCAATTGGATGAAGTAATTACCCATTTGCACGCTGATACCATCCTATCATTAGGTTTGGTGGATGGCCGTAACATCTGGAAAAATGATTTCGAAGCATCGCTCGCTATTATCCAAAAAGCAAAAGAAAAACTAGGTACTGGTCGTGTTTGGATAGCCTCATCATGCTCATTGATCCACTCGCCTTGCGACTTGAAAAATGAGACCAACGAAGCCGTTTTAACTCCCGAGATTAAACAATGGCTGGCCTTCGCTAAACAAAAAGTAAGCGAAATAGTAACGCTTAAACATTTGGCTGGCAATAATTCAGGCGTTAGTCACCAATACCAATTAGCCGAAAATCAGTTCGCCAATATCACCCGCAGAAATTCAGCGCTTATCCACAATCCTGAAGTAAAAACCAGGGTAAGTAAAATAACTGATGCTGATGCGAGCCGTTTAAACACTTTCCCGGTGCGTAAGCAGTTACAGCAGCAATTGTTGAACTTGCCTTTGTTTGCTACTACCACTATTGGTTCGTTTCCGCAAACCAAGGAGGTTCGTGGCTGGCGCGCCCAACTAAAAAAGGGCGCTATAACCGAATCAGAATACAATACATTGATCGCGGAAGAAACCCAAAAAGCCGTAAAATGGCAGGAAGAAATCGACCTGGATGTTTTAGTACACGGCGAATTTGAGCGTAACGATATGGTGGAGTATTTCGGCGAGCAATTAGCTGGGTTTACATTTACCGCTAACGGTTGGGTGCAAAGCTACGGCAGTCGTTGTGTTAAGCCACCAATTATTTACGGTGATGTATCTCGCCCCGAAGCCATGACCGTTAAATGGTCGGCCTATGCGCAATCACTTACTGATAAATGGATGAAGGGCATGTTAACCGGCCCGGTAACCATCCTGCAATGGTCGTTTGTGCGAAATGACCAGCCACGTTCAGAAACCTGTACCCAGATTGCTTTGGCTATACGCGATGAAGTGGTTGATTTGGAAACCGCAGGAATTAAGATCATCCAGATTGATGAACCCGCCATCCGCGAAGGCTTGCCTTTACGTAAACAAGATTGGGCCAAATACCTCGACTGGGCGGTTAAAGCCTTCCGCATTTCCGCAAGTGGGGTGCAGGATGATACGCAGATTCATACCCATATGTGCTATTCGGAATTTAACGACATCATCCAGAATATTGCCGATATGGATGCCGATGTGATCACCATCGAAACTTCCCGCTCGCAAATGGAGCTGCTGGATGTATTCGCCGATTTTAAATACCCCAACGAGATTGGCCCTGGTGTGTACGATATCCATTCGCCGCGTGTGCCCAACTCGGCTGAGATGGTCGACCTGCTTAAAAAAGCTAAAGCTGTTATCCCTGAGCAGCAGCTTTGGGTAAACCCCGATTGCGGCCTAAAAACCCGCGGTTGGAACGAAACCAAGAAAGCCCTGATTGAAATGGTATCAGCTGCCAAAGAAATGCGTGCCGCTGTTAGCGAACCCATCAGCTAAATAAACGTAAACAGGCAGGGATATTTCCTGCCTGTTTTATTAAACTTGTATCATGACTTTAGAAGAAAGAATAAACGCATCCGAAACCCGCATTTTTAAAACCGTTTTCCCCAATACCACCAACCATTACGATACCTTGTTTGGCGGCGAAGCCATGCGCATGATGGATGAAGTTGCCTTTATTGCTGCCACCCGCTTCAGCAGGCAGGTGATGGTTACCGTAAGCAGCGACAAGATCGACTTTAAAAAGCCCATTCCCGCCGGTACTTTTGTGGAGTTGGTTGCCCGTGTAAGCCACGTAGGCAACACCAGCCTCAAGGTAACCGTAGAGATCTACATTGAGCAAATGTACGCCGAAGGTCGCGAACTGGCAGTACATGGCAGCTTCGCCCTCGTAGCTATCGATGAAAATAAAAAACCAGTAAAAATCATCAACTAATAAATTAAGCAACCATTGTACTGTACCACGAAACACATGAAACACCTTGGTACAGTTGAAACACTTTTCGCCCCAAAAGTGCCCAAAATAGCCCTAAAAAGGCCGGTATTACAATCAAAAAACACCCGCTTTAACCCCAAAAATGCCCAAAACAGCCCTCAAAAACACCAAAAAACGTCTATTTTTCATTGTTTTTTGGTTATTTTTCATCAAAATTTATAGCTTTTAGGCGCTAAATTGCTCCATTTTCAAGCCCATTAATGTAACAACTGTTTCACCTCGAAACAGTCTCCATCTTGAAAGCTTCATCCAAGCTACTTACCACCAATCTTTAAAAAATCCGCTGATTGTCGCTTCTCAACCGGGATATTACAAAACGCTTTATAAGAAGATGACAGGTACAGGATCAAATTAAAACCACTGCTGTTATAAGTCTTCAGGTCGGGGGTATAAAGTATAATAAAATTCTGAAGTTCCTGCCCTTTTATAGGCACATACTGCTGTATATTTTCAGGACTGAAGATTTTGGCGATCCTATCCTTTTCCGCTTCATCAATACCAATCTGCTGGTTCTTTAACTTTTTATTTTGATAGCCTTTCGAATCATTCAGCATAATTTTTACGCCACCTACATTATTTTTTACAGCATCGTCAGTCTGGTATAGTACAGTTTTGCTATTGAGCGGCCCTGTAGTCTCCGGCAATGTAAGCCTACCTGTTTTAATTTCCGATTGGGTTACTTTAACCTCGTTCAGGTTTCTGCTTCTCAAATTAAGGAACACATACAGGTAGTTTAGGTTGGCTATATACAGTGTGTCGTTCTGATAGGCTGTTGCGCTAAACAAAAGCAGGTCGCTAACTTTCGCACCGATAATAAAAATGCCGTTAGCATCAGAAAGCGTTTTCTCGTGCGATCTTAAATTTTCTACAACAATGCCCCCCAGGGCTATCCGGGTGTGGTTCTCAAATATCCGTCCGCCAAATTTATCCTGCGCGTAAGTGCATTTCCCAGCCAATCCAAATAATGTGATCAGCAGCAATAGTTTTAAGTTGTAAAATATTTTTAGTTCCAATATTTTCAGGTTGCGGTTTAATTGTAGAATTATAGAACGCTTAACAATCTATTTTAATATTTATAACTATGCAAATAAAACCCGTTACCACAAGCAGGACACTTGTGGTAACGGGTTAGTAATGAAGGCCAGGTAGCGGCGTTTAATATGTAAATTTTAATGAGATACAATCACTTTTTTCTCAATTACAGTGCTTCCATAAATAATATGCACATAATACATATCCGAAGTTAACGTGCTGGTATCAAATTGAACCGTCGACCCATCTTTGGATTGGCCTTGGCGCAATATCTTTCCTTTTGAATCGTAAAGTTCATAGGTGAATGGCGTATTAGTTTGCGTTTGATTTACTGAAGTAGCATCCGATGAAGTAGTATTTGCCGGCCCAACAGACATAACTGAACTGGAGGGGTTAGGATATACCGCAAACGCTGCATTAGTGGTGGAGCAAGTAGAACTGGCATAGAACTGGCCATAAGCCTTAACCAGGCCGCAAGGCGTCGTTATATCACATTCCAGTGAATAGGTACCTGCATTCGTAAAATTTAAAACTGCGGAACTACTAGTCTTACTGTTTCCATAAAAATTGGCTGAGGGCGTAGACGACCAAGTCCAGCCAGTTGCACCTGGTACAGTTGGTGCTGTAAACGTATTTTCGTAATTCACTCCTGCGCATATAGAGCTTGGTCCGTTTATAGGCGGCGGTGGGGCGGTGCTTAATTCTATAATAAACGGCGTTACCGCTGTTGGTAAACATTTAGTAACAACATTTGCATTCAATGTAACAGAAGTGAAGCTAGATCCGAGTGAAGTAACAACCACTCCCTGACCGGAAGGCGTGAGCGTTACTGCTGTTGCCGGGCTTGCCGACCATGTTACGGTTGCACCGGCAGGTAAACTATTAATAGAATAGGTGCCGCTTCCCCCGCATATGGATGTGGGCCCGTTTATGGTGAATGTGGTAGTTGTTGGGTTTAATACCGATGGTGCCTGCTGGTTGCCGCTAATTTCCTGCACCAAAAAGTTCGCCGCGGCCGGCCAAAGGTTAATATGCTCGTAATTGGTATTCAGCGGGGCAAAATAGCTGTCAAACGGCGTTTCGCCGGTACAAACCAGGTTTCTGCCACTCATGTTCTCTGAAAGGTTTTGATTAGATCCCTGGAAACCCAGCGCGCTTTTTGTGTTGATGAAGCTATGGTTGTTTTGTACGGAAGAAAAATAGGTTTTTATATTAACGAAAGCGAACTTCGCAACCGTAATTCCGCCAAAACCCGCTATAGTTTGTTGGGTGTAAAAAGTGCCTCCCGGTGCACCATCAAGGCTTGATGTATAAGATGGGGTTGTATAATTTTTGATTTCAGGCAACCACTTTACACCCTTAAATGCAAATATCGGGGCTGTTGAACCGGCGGAGGGTTCAAAATTCACTTGTGCCTGGGCCGCGGTAAAAAAGTTGATCCTGACTTTAAAAAGGAGGAGGTTTACTATCCTTATGTCTGCTGCCTGGAAAGTAAAAGCTACACTGCCATCGGCAACAACTTCATTCCCGCCTAAACTTCCATCCGCAATAGCAATTTTTCTGAATGGTTGTCCGGTGTCGCCTTTAGGATAACCCATGGTTGTGATCACAGAATTAAACCTATCCCTGAAACCCGGCGCACCTCCCGGCCCCGACTTATTGGCAAGGTAATGGCTGATGAGCATTTCCTTCGCAGCGGGATTGTTTGCTTGTTGGTTCAGGGCTGTACCAGCCAATGGGCTTAAATCCGACGCCTTCTGGGCAAATTCCTGGTCCCCTAACGGGATATTAGCGCCCTGGTGTGGCGCATCAAATGATACCCAAAGGCCAACCTGGTGCGTTTGATTGTGCTGTTCCATGTAGGTAAGTGCATACCTGCTTACTAACCCGCCCATGCTTGGCCCTATCAAAATATTTTGCGCGGTGCCCTGTTTCATTTGATTGACCATATTAATTGCTGTCATCAACACCCGGCCGTTGCGCTCAATATAATCTGTGCTGCCGTCGCTTACATTTGTATTTGCCTGGTAAGTCACCGTTACAATATCAAACCCCTGGCTTTTCAAATAATCCAAAAGTCCTATTGAATTATACATAAAGGTATTCTTATTAAAATAAGCGTACAAATCACTGTTACTCATGCCACCCGGCTGGAAATATTCACTTATAATTATCGGCTTTTTCAATATGCCGGTGCAAGGATTTGTCGCATAACTTATACTTATTTGGCCGTTTCCCGGTACCGCCATGTTTTCATCATATCCCTGGAAACTTAGGGCACTTGGAAAAATTGAAGGAGTATAATCCGAGTAAGAACACGTTGCTTGTACAGCAGCCGTTTTAACCATTGCGGCATTTGAATTAGGTGTAGAGTAAACCTTAATTTGCCCATAGGTTTGGTATACGGTACCATTGCTCATGGTAGCTACAAATAATAAATTCCGGAATCCATCCGGCCCGCTGTAGGTTACATTATGGCTGCTGCCTAAACTTACGCTCACCTGGCCAAGTCCGTCCCCAAAATCCACCTTTAGTGATGACATTGTTAAGCCGGATTTATTGATAAACAAATTCGCCGGGAAAACAAATTGCACTGTACTTTGGGCATTAACGCTATCCAGTAATGGAGAAGCTACAAAAGAGTTGACCAGGTCGTAAGGAGAGGTTGTACGATTAGGCGTATCATAATATAAGCTGTCACTGTGCATCTGAATTAAATTATTCGTTATGGCATTTAAATCAATAACATTATAGCTATAAAACGACAACCCGACCGGCACATTATTTGTCCCCGGCTGTACCCTGGTAGCGGCAGCACGGCTTGTTATGGAGTCAGCCGGCAGCCATCCCGCCTGGCTATACGCCGAATTAAACATTTCTGAATAAGCTTTCAAAAAATATGGGTGATTCGTTGTGTCGATTTCATTTACGTTCACATTATTCAGGCTTGTGGCCGGGAATACCCTATCATAAAGTATCCCTGTAGGAATTGCAGATTTGCTAAGATGCAGGAACAAACTATCAGCAGTGTAAGTAAATTGCTCTGTCGATACCGGGTTTATGAAAACCGTCGCGATATTGCTGGTAACACTCGTGCCGTTGTTAGTTACTATTAACTGATAAGATGTTGTAGATGTTAATATACCTGGAGAGTAAGTAGCAGTTGTAGCTCCGCTTATATTGGTGTATGTCGTACTTCCCGGCGAGCTTTGCCATTGATAGCTAAATGTACCGCTGCCTCCTTGTGTTGTTGCGGACAAAGCGGCGGCGGCAGTATTATAACTGATCTTTTGGCTTGATGGCGAGATCGTAACTGCAGTTAGCGGCGATGCGGTTACGCTTACAGAGAGCATTGCGGGTGCGCTGGTGCCTTTAGTGTTTTTGGCTGTACATGAAATTACGACATTTCCGGTAAAAGCTGAATTCCAGGTAACGGTTGCTGAGTTCGAAGTCGGACCGAATGTTCCGGCCGAAGTTGGTGATATGGACCAGGTTAGCGTAATGGAAGGATCTTGCGGTGGAACATAATATAGCGAACTTGTTGTCGGCATTACGACACTTGTAGGACCTGCAACAGGCACGGGAGAACTTGGTATCTGCGCAAAGCTGCTCAAAGAAACCATGAGAAGAAAAGGAATGCTGCATAGCAGCGCGATTATTTTTGTTTTCATTCTAAAATTATGATAAGGTGGTTTATTAATTTAACTAGGTAAGTGGAAACGTTATATCAAATCTGCCGCTTGAAATATAAACTGAATCTGTTGGATTATGATCATTGATCAGTTTGATCTGAAAAGTGCCCGAAACAATATGTTTATTGTTATCAAAATGAGTAACAATTACGCTGCCCTGGTATAAACTATCAGTCATATATTCATAAACAGATTTCGTGCTCCCTAATTCAGCAGTATTACCGGTAATACTGTAGGCGTTTCCATTTATAACATAAGTTCTGACACCATTAAAATTCCGAATATAAATAGTGAGAGAGGTTTTACTTTGACCGCCCGGATCCTGCGCCATACCAGTAATACTCAAAATTGGAGATGAGGCTCCTACATCTATCCCGGTACCGTTAAAAGATAATGCAGGCACCCAAAGCGTATTATTAACATATGCACCCATGGTGTTACTGCCATTCTGTGTGGCAGCAGGCATCGTCAGGATTCGCATAGCATTTTTGTTGCAGGAGATAAAAAGCATTAAAAGCATGATCAACCCGCAGCATTTTATATTAATGGCAGGTTTAAACGATCTCGTGCTTTTCATAAATATGATAAGTGTAGTCTTATTTGGATAAGGTTTCGACTAATATAAATAGATTTAACTTATTATGTATTAATAATATAAAAAAAAATATTACGCCCAAATGCCCCGCTGTCCGAGGTCTTTGACTTCGGACGACTACGCCCATATTTTGCAACTACACATACACAATTCCAACATTGTTTAACGTCCGGGCTTTACTAACAAATCAAGTAAGCTGATATTTATATCAACTTACGCAGTACATATTAATTGTTTCCTTACAATAACTAATTTAGATAGAAATTATCACCATATGGCTATTGCTGGTTTATAAATTATTGAATAAGGCAATAAAAGCAATATGTTCCGAAAACATTGCTTTTTAAATAATAAAATGTAATTTAGTGACTATATACTTTTACTAAACCTAAAACAATATGTCACAGAAAAAATTAAAAATTCCTTAGTCATACTTCAGGATACAGAAGGGCTCTTCGTTATATAGCTTTAGTCTTTGGGGGCATTCTTAAAGATTGATCAGGTAATCGTGTTCAAGATGCTTGTATCAAACGCTTTGATAAACTATATCTATACGCAAGTCTCTCTTATTTTGAACCTTACCTAAAACTTTATCAATAATTATAATACAGTTACATTAAAAAAACCTTAACACACAGATGAAAAAATTAGTACTTTTCTTGCTTATTGCGAGTGCTTTGTCGTGCAAACATCAAAACGACGTTACACCTATTCAAAAAAACTTTACAGGCGGAACACCACGGGCCTTAGCCGGTGGGGATGGCGCTTATGACGTATTAGGCTATGGGATAGACGCGACCCTCGATCCCGATAACCCTAACAGCGTATCTGCATCTCCAATCCTTGATGTAAGCAGATTTGCAACAGACTATGCCAGCCAACTAAGTAGTTATATAAATAAAGACAACGCGACTGCCCAGGTAGATAGTTTTTACTACGGATCTAACGCGGTAAGCTATTCAAACCAACTTACTGTAGCCAAAGGGCTTAATGTTAGCCTAAGTTCCGACGGGGGCACAACCGCCAATAAAGATCCTAACGCCACCTCTAATGGTGGCAGCGTTACAGCCAATGTAGGTAACGAAGGAACACAGGGAGCAAGTGGCGCTAAAACATCCACCACCGGAGGTACCCCTAAACCAGGAGCCAGCACTACTTCAAGCGGCGACCTTTTTACATTAAGTTATAGCAGAAACACTAACGATGTTTCTTCGGCGGCATATTCAAGCAATTATTCATATGCAAGCGAAGAGATAACAGAAAAAATCAGGAGATTAGCTTTTACCGGCGATGTTACTGTTAATATGCTGATGAATTATTTAACCCCGGCATTTGTAAATGATGTAAATACCTTAAGCGCCGATGCACTGGTAGCAAGGTATGGTACACATGTATTGCTTGACATCAGCCTGGGCGGAGTATTTAGATTTAATTATAGCGCTATAACAAACGATCAAACCAATACTGCCAACAATACTACAGATATGCAGATAGGCCTGGGTGTTTCCGTATTAAAAACCGTTGGTGTTAATCTGAATTACACCAATGATCAAAACCAGGTAACAACGGTTATGAATGCGACCCAAAAAAAATCGTTCAGCTTGCAATTTTACGGGGGATTAACTTCAGGGTTAACTACTACTTTTGATGCAAACGGAAACCCAAGTCAAACCCTTAATATAGGCAACTGGGAATCAAGCATTAATGCAAATAATTGCGCGGTGGTTGATATCGGGAACGCGCTTTACCTTTCTGATTTTATAGCCGATCCTGTTAAAAAAGCCGCAGTACTGGCAGCAATTCAGGCACATATAGCTGCTGCGCAGGTAACCACAACAACCCCTATTATTTCTACCTGGTATCCGGGTACTATTGTCCTATCCGCACGTGGCCAGGCAGTTTACTCACAAAATAAACAATACGAACTTACGCTACAGGGCGATGGTAATTTTCTGCTGCTTAATGCTTCCAGCGGAGCAGTTTTGTGGGCAAGCAATAAATACGATAGTAATGGAGGAGGCGCTAATCAAATCGTGATGCAAGCTGATGGAAACCTGGTTGGTAACTCGGCTACCAGCACGGTTTGGGCTGATAACTTCTATTGGAAAAATATGAACCTTACCGGCTCCACGTTTATATTTTACACGCTACAGAATGATGGCAACCTGGTTTTATACAATAATACAGAAGCCATTGCAGCAACACAGACTAACGGCGGCCAAAAGAGCACCCATTTCGGCACCCTAAAATCAATGATATCCGGGTTCAGCGGCGGCGATTTAACCAACGTAGTAAAATAACCATGCACCGGATATAACACAACCATATAATTTGATAAAGTTAAAAAACAGTAAGGGATATTTCCCCTTACTGTTTTTTTTTATGCCGTCTCCCCACTGTCAGAAGTCGGAGACTTCGGATGACCAAATGCAAATCAGAAAAATATTGAACAGACTTGTATGTTCAATATCTAAAATTTACATTTGTGATATTATGAAAAAGGAAAGTGTTGACGAACGCATCATGCAAACCGCCACCCGGCTGTTTTATACCCAGGGTTATAACCTCACTGGTATTAACCAGTTGATAGACGAAGCAAGCATTGCTAAACCATCTTTATATAATAAATACAGATCCAAAAGCGATGTATTGCTAGCTTATTTGGATAGGCAATCTTTAACTTTATTCAACGCATTAGAAACTCACCTAACTAAAATACAAGGTGCGCGTAATAAAATAATAGGGATTTTTGAATTTTCCATCACAGGCAATCAAGCTTCTAATTTTGGAGGTTGCCCGTTTCTGAAAATTAAAGCGGAGGTAGCTCCTTCAGAAAAAATGGTTTTTGATCGTGTACTAACAACTAAAAATCGTTTACGCGACCTGTTTCTTCAATTGGTGACTGAACTGGAAGATAAAAAAGGTTTTTCGGATAAGGCGCTGGCGGACATGCTCTATTTTATGCTGGAAGGTTCAAGAATAGGCGCATCCATTACCCGGCAAAACACTGATATAGAAAGTGCTATAGAAATAATCAAGAAAATTATATAATCTCCAAATCGATGAAAAATGAACTACCCGCATGGTACAACCAATTAATGGAGAAATACCCCATAGTAACTTTAGATGAATGGAAGCTATTGCATGCGATGGCCAGAGTAAAGCACATCAAAAAAGGGGAACCGTTATTACGGTATGGATACGTTGCCCGGCACGCGGCTTTTGTGATCTCAGGTATGTTCAAGTTTTCCATTACTGATGATGGAGGCGACGAGAAGATTGTAAAATTCGGGTTTCAAAATGATTTTCTAGCCAATTGCGAAAGTTATAATAAAAAAGCGCTCTCAGCTGTCAGCATTATAGCTGTTGAAGACGCTGTGGTATTGCGTATCAATATAAAACGGATACAACCACTTTATAATATGCACATGAATCTATTTCGTGTCAATATTCAGTTGTGTGAGGAATTGATGGCGCAGCAATCTGAACACCAGCAGATCCTATCCCTAAGAAGCCCGCTACAGCGTTATAAGTTTTTAATGGAACATCGCCCAATTATCATCCAAAAAATATCACTTACCAATATCGCGAGATATTTATATACCAGTCGGGAGGCACTCAGCAGGGCGAAATTGTTCCTTCATAAAAGGCCGCAAAACGTTTTGTGATTTGAATCACGATATGCAGGCCTGCAACGCTATAGTTTTGTTTCAAAAAACAGCTATGAAACAAGGCATGATTTTATTGCACGGGTTATTTGGTGCATTGAGTAATTGGCGTGATGTGATTACTCATTTCGGATCAGCATATGATATTCATGTTCCGCCTTTACCCATCTACGAGGATCGTAAAGGCGACGGACTTGAAAATATGGTTAAATTTCTGGAGGAATATATTGAGTACGCAGAGCTTGAAAACCTGATACTGGTAGGAAACTCACTTGGGGGACATATCGCCATTACATATGCACACCGGCATCCCGAAAAGGTAGACAAATTGATTCTGACGGGTAGTTCGGGTTTGTATGAAAACACAAGCGTGGGTGGTTTTGTAAAACGAGGGAATCTCTCTTATATCCGTGAACGGGTAGCCTATACTTTTTATGACCCTGCAGTGGCTACGGATGCGCTGGTTTCAGAAGTGTTCAAGATCACAATAGATAACAAAAAATGCTTCGCCATATTAAAAATGGCAAAATCAGCCCAACGCAATTATGTGGCTGATTTTTTACCACAAATCCAAACCAAATCATTATTGCTATGGGGTGACGATGATAACATTACTCCCGTAGCTGTCGCGATGGAATTCAAGCGGTTAATACCGCAGTCCGATTTGTTCTTATTGGAAAAATGCGGACATGCACCGATGATGGAGCGGCCCAAAGAATTCAATAAACTGGTGGAATTATTTCTAGATAATCCGGATAATGAACCTATGATTTCGCAGGTCGCACATTGTTCAGATAGTTTAGGAAGAAGATTATACTATTAATCTCGAGATCAAGAAAGTTTTTACAGACATAACAAATAAGTTTCTCATGAAAAATAAACAACTAGTACTGATCACAGGCGTAGGTAAACAAACAGGCATAGGCTTTGAAACAGCCAGGCAACTCGCAAACTTAGGCTACCAGGTAATTATAACCTCCCGAAAACAGGAAGTTGCCGATAACCTTGCCGGGATATTAATTAAAGAAGGCCTTGATATTGTGCCAATGACATTAGATGTTACAGACGAAACTATGGTTAAAGCAATAGCAGAAGAAATTGATCTTCGGTTAGGGAAATTGGATGTTTTGATAAATAACGCGACCTTATTCCCTGATAAATTTGATACTGTCGGTGTGGATCTTATCGATATAAAAAATGTGTTTGATAGTAATTTTATTGGTGCCTGGAGCACGATCAAATATTTTACGCCCTTATTAAAGAAAAGTGAACACGCAAGAATAGTTAACGTTTCGTCTGGCTCCGGATCTTTTAGTGGCGAAGAATACAACCTTCTTAATCCGTGGAGAGATGTAATATCTGCTTATAGCCTTTCTAAGTTGGCACTGAACGGCCTTACTTTAAAAGCAGCAATTGATCTGAATGAATATAATATCCTGGTTAACGCAGCCACACCGGGTGTAACCGCAACCTATGAGGTTTTGGCCAGTTTCGGACGGCCCGTAAGCGAGGGCGCAAAAAGCATTGTTTTTGCCGCAACCTTGCCTAAAGGTGGCCCAACAGGTAAATTTTTTAAAGATGGTAAGATAATCAACTGGTAGTTTTGTGCTCAAATATGTTGAATAATCCGCTGACCAAAGTCTCTGACTTCGGACGACTATGCTTGTAATTTGCAATTACAGTCCACCCGTAGTGGCGCGCACCTGCCGCGTGTGAGATTTATGAGTACAAAAAAAGGGCTGAGTTATCAGCCCTTTTTCTTTTAAAACGTTGTAGGTACGTTGTTATGCGTATAATTCGTCCAGCATAAAAAGCCAATGTCACCCCCCGGTAAGCCATCGCTGTCGGGGCTGTACTTGCTGGCAATGTAATTGGTTTGGGCGGTATTGTAATGGCGGTTGGCTACTTCAATACCTGGCCATATCTGGGCAGTCGGGCTGCCTTTTGGTGTGCATGGCGGCGATACGGTTCCCATCATCAGTTCATACTGATAATCGTAGCCACTTAACAACCTGCTGCTGTTAGCCGAGTAAATAGATAAGTCACCCTGTATACCACAAGTGTTTGCCGCATAGCTCAGCCCGGTAAGCGAGTACTGAAAATGCACATAATCATCATGCGATCCGCAAACTTCGCCGTTCATTGATCCGTCAGAAGCAATGTCCAGTGGTAATACATTATCAATCACCGTAATCCCAGCTTGGTAAACTGTTTGGTCATCCTCAAAAACACCAATGGCAATTTTTGCCCATCCTTCCGAAATATTCCAATTATTATTATACCCGGGGTTGGTGGCGTTGTTGATGTAATTGTTCTTCATATTATTCAGGAAGTTCACAAATTGGGTGTTCTCTGCGGTTGTCCAGCCGCCAGCCGTACCGGTAGTAGGGATATAATATTTAATGATCTCAGCCGCTGCCGCGAAGGTAGGCGCCGCCCATGATGCCTCCAGGTAAGCCTGGTTAGGGTTATCCCCGGTAACACTAAAATTCTGGAAGGCATTGGCCCAGCCGTCAAGCATCTGTTTCACGGTAGTAGCGTAAGATGCTGTCCCAGTTTTACTCCAGCGCAACGCCATCGCGTAGCACAGCAAAGCATCACCCTTAAAGCTGATCTCATCGGGTGTGGTTACGCCACCGGCCACATTTACGGTAGCTTTATAATTGCCGCTCGGGCTGTGGGTATTGCAGTAATTCAATACATATTGATATGCCGCTAACCTACCGGCATCGCCGGTGTTGGCCTGGTTGGCAGCATAATCCAGCGTTTGTTGGGTATTCAAAATGCCGGGGTGTATAAAACCGCTGGCATTGGCGGCAGCTCTAATAGGGGTTGTTTTTGATGCAGGATTTAAGGTATCGCTAACCTGTTGTGCTGTTTTTTTACACTCGTATAAAAACAAGCTGAACAACAAACCTAAGGCAATAGCAGTCCCGGTACGAAATTTTCTAATTTTCATGGTTTAAATGTTATTGGTTTATAAATGAAATGCTTACAAAGTGGCTGCAGCCGATAATTGGTTTATATACTAATGTAGGATTCGTGATAAGCAAAACCTATAATTAATGCGACAATACTTACGATAACGTTTTCGCCATAGGTAAATTTTCAAACTTGCCTAACAAGTAATTAGCCTTATATTTATACCTCAACCTTATTCAAAAAAAACGCATGAAAACCGACACCTACACCAAAATTATTTTAACCGTAATAGCCGTTAACCTGACTATTATCACACTCAAACCACTCATCAGCCCATCTGTTGCCAATGCGGCGGTAAACGATAAACAAACCATAAATACACCATCATATGGATTGGTACCTCTTAATAAGGATGGCTCTATCAACGTAAAACTTAATCCGGGTGATCCTATTGACGTTACGCTGGTAGGTATTAACAAAAAAGGTTACGAGTGGGACGCGATAAGAACCAGGTCCGATAATTAACTTCTCCCTCTCAAAAGCTTTCCCGAATAGGACACCTCAGAAATATTTGTAAGTAAACAAACGTTTACTTACTTTTGTACCATGCGTCCCAAAAACTTGATAAAAGAAGAAGCCATCCGCAGCATCGCCCTGCAAATCATCGCCGATGAAGGCCTGGAAAACCTCAGCATGCAAAAGCTGGCCAAGGCGGCAGGCATTTCGCCCCGTACCATTTACATTAAGTACGAGAATAAAGAAGACCTGCTGGTAAAGCTTTTTATTGAAGAGGTATTAGGCGCATACGAAAAAGCGATATTAAAGAATTTCGACCCCGCCATGCCCTTTGCCGAAGGCGTGCGGAAGCTTTGGCTGAATGGCTTTGATTACCTGATTAATAACCGCCATGCCTTCGCGCTGATACAACATGGCAAAGCATCGCCTTTATTAAATCGCGCCTTTCAGCAAAAGAACATTAAGGAAGGTGATTTTTTCGGGCCGATACAGCAATTTTTAACTTTGAATGTAGAGGCTGGTATTATTAAAGATTTCCCGCAGGAAGTACACCGGGCGCTACTATTTTCGCCAATGCTCGACCTGGTTGCCGAGTATTTCGACTACCAAACCCGCCCCCAACAAATCATCACCCCCGAAACCATATTAGCATGCTGCGAGGCGGTAACTCAAGGCATCCTCATCCATAAAAAATAAAACAATGAGCTCAATCAACAACAAAACAATAGCCATAGTAGGCGGCGGCCCCGGCGGCCTAACCCTTGCCCGCCTGCTGCAAATGAACGGCGCCAACGTAAAAGTATACGACCGGGACTTCAACAAAGATGCCCGTGTACAAGGTGCCACACTCGACCTGCACGAAGAATCAGGCTTGCACGCATTACATCAAGCTGGCCTAATGGATGCCTTCAATGCTAACTACCGCCCCGGCGCGGATGCCCTGCGCATAGCCGATAAAAACGCCAATATTTTGTGGGACGATGATGCCAACACGCGCGAAGAAACCAACCGCCCCGAAATTGATCGCGGGCCACTCCGCAAAATCCTGCTTGAATCATTACAACCTGATACCGTAGTATGGGATAGCAATTTTGTATCGTTAACCCCTGAAGGCAACGGCTGGAAACTCCATTTCAAAAATGGAACTTCAGCTCTCGCAGATATTGTAATTGGTGCCGATGGAGCGAACTCAAAGGTCCGCCCGTACATCACTCCTATCAAACCTTTTTTCGCAGGGATGACCGCCATTGAAGGCGCGGTTTACAATGCCGAAATAGTCAGTCCGAAAGTATTTAAGTTGATAAATGGTGGCAAAATATTCGCCATGAGCGATTCTAAATCACTTATCGTAAGTTCCAAAGGTGATGGCAGCATGCCTTTTTACACCGGCTGTAACTCAACCGAAAACTGGAGCAAGGATAGCGGGATAGATTTTAACGATAAAGCACAGGTATTAGCCTGGTTTAAACAGGAATTTGAAGGATGGGACGAAATATGGCAGGAAGTATTTGAAAACGCCGAACCCAAATTCATCCCCCGCCCGCAATACTGTATGCCACTCGACCAAACCTGGGAAGCCCTGCCCAACCTCACCATGCTGGGTGATGCCGCCCACCTGATGCCTCCCTACGCCGGCGAAGGTGTGAATATGGCCATGCTTGATGCCGTAGAATTAGCTGAATGTTTATTGAATGATAATTATACCGATACCAAATCAGCCATAGCCGCATACGAAACCCAAATGCGCAAAAGAGCATCTGAAATAGCTGCGCTAACTTTAGAATCAACAGCTGCATTACACTCACCAGCTGCGATCAATTATTTGATTAACATCATCAGCGGATCACACCCTGAATGATGATGGTGTAGCGCTGGTTTGCTTTTTAAAGAAATGATTAAAATGAGCAGGCTCATCAAACCCAAGGCAATTGCTTATCTCGGCAATGTTCCAGTTGGTGTGGAGCAATAGGGCTTTGGCTTCGATGACGATACGCTCAAAAATAACCTCGGTAGTGGTTTTGCCTGTTGTAGCCCGGATGGCGCGGTTCAGGTGGTTAACGTGCACACAAAGCAGCTCGGCATAATCTTTCGCCGACCGCATTTTTAGCTGTTGCGATATTGATTCTATCGGGAACTGTCGCTCCAGTAAATCATTGAACACGGCAGTTATCCGTGCATTAGCGTTAGGGTATGGGTACAAACTTTCTGATGGCTGCATTTTTAGCGCGAAATGCACCATCTCCATAATATAACTGCGGATCAGGTCGTATTTAAAAGGGTAATTGCTGGCAATCTCCGAGGTGATTTTTTTGAAGATCTCGGTGATCTGCTCATCCTGCATAGCACTCAAATTATAAACCGCATTTGCACCCGGCACAAACATGGGTAAATGTTTAACCTGACTACGGATATGGTCGCTGAAAAAGGCTTCCTTAAAAATACAGAAGTAACCGGTACTCTCCTCATCAACCCGTTCAAATTTATAAGGCACCAGCGGATTAAAAAACATCAGCGTTGAGCCCGACACCTCTAGGCTCTTATCCGCATAATGAAAAATATTTTCCCCGCGCAGCAACGAAATTTTATAAAAATCACGTCGTGCATATTTAGGTGTGGCCCCGCTTTTGCGGGTATCCTCCATATTAAATACATTAAAATGCCCGGTATCCATATGCAGGTCGCCCGGCGGTTTATCAAATTTATATTGATAAAAGTCTTCGAGTGTTTCAGTCGTTGGCATATTACTAAATTAAAACAATTTGTTGATAATTTCCCTTTATCGTTTCGACTGGAGGGGGAAATCTTCTTCAATCGCAAAGCGCACTATGCAAGTCGCAGAAGATTTCTCTTTCCAGTCGAAATGACGCTAAATATTAAGCCGGAAAATCAGTACTGAAAGACAATTCCTTCCATTCCTCTAATCCAACCTTTATCAACTCTAGTTTCGCATTAGCCCTGGTGTAAGCATCGGTGCCCATAAACAAACGTACTGGCGGGTTTGGGTTTTCAGCCAAAGCGATAAACACCTCGGCCGCTTTATCCGGGTCGCCTGCCTGCGCACCATCCCTTTTTTGATAAAGCTCGAGCGAATCCCTAGCCGATTGGTAAGCATCAATCTTATTTTTCGATACCACCAGCGACTCCCCGCTCAAAAACTCAGTGCGAAACGCGCCCGGCTCAGCAACAGTAACTTTAATGCCGAAATCACGCACATCCTCAGCCAAAACCTCGGTAAAACCAACCACCGCGAATTTGGTGGCCGCGTACATACTCCAACCCGTAGCAGCGGCAAAACCGGCTATTGAAGCAATATTAATAATGCTGCCTGATTTTTGCGCACGCATAAACGGCAGCACATACTGCACCACGTTAATAGTAGCAAAAACGTTAATATCAAAGCAATCCTTTATTTCTTTGTCTGATAACTCCTCCGCTGCGCCGCCAATACCGTAACCTGCGTTATTCACCACCACATCAATACTGCCAAAATGCTTATGCGTTTTTTGTACCGACTCCCAAATAGAGTCATTGTCAGCCAAATTAACTTCCAATGCTAAAAAATCCTCATGCTCGCCAACAGCATTCTGTAATTGCGCCGCCGAGCGTGAAGTAGCCGCAACCCTATATCCCTCAGCTAATAACTTCTTCACCAGCGATAACCCCAAACCCTTTGATGCGCCGGTAACATACCATACTTTATTTGCGTTCATCGTCTTAAATTCCATGATGCAAATATCAGCTTAAACGTCCGGAATTAGCTTGTGCATATCAAACCAATACTTGTATAATTCAAACAATTACTGGTTTGAAATGAAGGTTAGGTGTTATCTCCGTCCCAGGTTGTACGCCTATACAGCACAAGGCCTTAAGCGCGAAAACCGGTACCTGCTTCCCTAATGTTGTAGTTAATGCATTTAATTATAAAAAACAACTGTTGCATTCTAGTTAACCGCACTGTAATATTTACAAATTACGGCAAACATCTATAAAGTAATTGTGTTTACTGAACCTGTGGCACAATAAATGCCTCAGAAATCAGTCTATTAATTAATGATTAACAGTATGATAAAAGTATGATAAAAAAGACGGTGCTAATTATTGAAGATGATCCTGGTATTTTGGAAACGATTGAGCTGATATTGGCAGGCATGAATATCCACGTGATGAGCGCCCCCGAAGCACTGGAAACCAGCGAAGTTTATGCGCTGGCACCCGACCTTATTATTCTTGATCACTGGCTGCATAAAAAACTTGGTGGCGACCTGTGCCTTGCCCTTAAAACAGATCCTCATACCAAAAAAATCCCCATCATTATGATGTCGGCAGATTTGAATATCGCTAACGTGGCCCGTTACAGTTTGGCCGATGCCTATCTGGCTAAACCTTTTGACATAGATGAATTGGTAAATCTTACACAAAAGTACCTGGATGAGAGCGTGAACGTATAACGTAATTTTAAACACCAGTTACAAAAGAGCGTGGATGAGGCCCAAAATCGGCAGCCTCTGCCAATGGGGGTAAATACATACTAGTTAATTTCTCGGTATTCGCTTTGTAATAAACTTTCAGGTCATCATTATAAACGGTTTTTATTACCAAATCATTGGCTACCATCCATTGCAGTACCAGGTAAACACTTGAGCGGCTTATGCTGCTGCAATAAGCGCTAATTTTATATAACAAAAGGTCAATATCTGTATCGGTGTTTAAAGCTAAAATTTGCGCTATGATATACTTTTTTTTAAGTGAGAGTGTATAGCCTTGCTGATTAAAATAGGCTAGCAATGATTCTGGAAGATCGGGGAGCGGCTGATAATAATATGTGGTCATGGGGTATAAATTTAATGAGTGAACCTATACAAATTTCAGTCTTATTGTTAATCTTATACTTGTACTAATTTGATATTAACTTGTATATTTATACTATGAGTAGGTTAAAGCAATACGATACCTTACTAGTGAGCGATTTTGAAGAGATGGTTTATCACCTGCCTGTTCACGCGCATACTTATTATGAACTGGTGTACATCTATTCGGGTAATGGGGTGCATGTACTAAATGACATCAGCATGCCTTATAGCGCGGGCGATCTGTTTGTGATATCGCAGGAAGATCAGCATCACTTCCGTATAAATGAAATCACCCGGTTCATCATGATCAAGTTTACGGATAGTTATTTTAAGCATCAGAGCCATACCTTCTTTAATGAGTCCTTTACCATAGTGCCCGAACTGGTAATGCGACAAAAATTATTAAAAGAAATTAAACTTGAGTTTGAAGAGCCTTATAAAACAATACTGCACAACGCTATCGACAATATTATTTTATATAATAAACATAAAAATCCAACCTCATCGCCTTTTATATACCAGCAGTTGCTATCAATTTTTGGGTTGATAAAAGAAGTTATCCTAAAACTTAACGACTGCATAGATAGAGGCTTGCCCAAAAAGGAAGCGCTTATTTCCTACCTGCACGAAAATATTTATGATCCGCAAAAATACCAGGCCCGACATGTAGCGACGCATTTTAACATATCCGTAAGTTATTTCAGCCGTTATTTTAAACGGAATTTCGAGATCACTTACCGCGATTACATCAACAACTACCGCACAAAACTTATTGAAAAACGAATAAACAGCGGACAGGTTAATATGAAACAAATAGCCGCCGAATTTGGCTTTACTGATGAAAGCCATTTATCCAATTACTTTAATAATCACCATAAATCGCGGCCTTCCGTTTTACGGAAACGGGTGTTAAAATTGGCGGCAACGTCCTAATTAACAACTAACCCTGTCAGATTTACGAAGTTTTAAAACTTCGTAAATCTTTATTCACTTAAATTAGTCGGTTAGGCCTTTGCCCACATGCTTCGAGTGCATCATGACACCCTTTTTAATCTTCCGAATACCGACCATAAGCCGCAATGTCATTGGCACTTTAGAATTTCTCGGAATTTTATAATTCAGTATGAGAGCGTTATCTGTACTGTAGTACCCGAGTACTACCGTACCGTGCAAGTGTTAAATGGTGATAGCGGCTTTAACCAGGTAAGGAAGTATCTCCTTTTGAAAGGATACGAAGTTTTTGCGTATATCGGAATCGCTTACTGAGGTAAAAGCAAAGCTAAAAACGATGCTCTTGCTGCATTTAACCAAAAAACGCAGTTTTTGCAGGTAAGCTTCGTGTTTGCGGATGCCGTTGAGCTGCGAAAAAGCATGGATCAGCAGGTCCTCCAGTTCGTTTGATAACCTTTTAAGAAACTCCTGTGAGTTAGTGGATTCACGAATGAAATCCCAGCCGATGAATTCGTTGCAGATAGTATAGGAAAGGCGACAGGTCTTCATGATCAGGTTGTTAAGCTGTGCCTCTTCGCCCATGTCGGCAGTGTTAACATGTATCAGGTCGTCAACACTTACTTTAATGTAATCCATTAACAGGGCATGCAGAACTGCCTCTTTACTATCAAAATATTTGTAAATAGTGGCTTTGGCAATCTTGGCTTTCTTAGCTATCTCGTTAACGCTGGTTTTATGGTAACCGAACTTTCTGAAGAGCTCCTGAGCGGCCCGTTTAATACTTTCCTTTATTTTATCAGCTTCCATGCATCAGTTTGATACAAATATCTCATAATTAGCGACAGTTACATAATATGATTTAAGCGAATACGTTGCAGGAGCTTTAACAGGGCTGCCATCAGCCAATGAAAACACTGATCCGCTGCAAGGGTCGGTAACTGTTAGGTGGTCAGAATCAAGCGTTACCGCGCATTTGTTTTGGGGTTTGTAACTGCTGCAACGGTCATAAGCTGCATAGCTGCCATCGGGCTCATGATACAGGATTATGCCAGCTACACCATAATTCGCCAAAAATACTACACCGCCACCGGCTGTAAGTCCCGCCAGGCGGGGATCTGTTAACGGGGCTTCAAAATTTACGGCCACATTTGGAATGGGGTCGGAGTTTTTACCGCATGATGAAAACAGTACGGCCATAGTAGCAAATGCGTAAATTAACTTCATATTATCTCTGTTTGGAATTGTTTTAAGAAACGAACATCGTTCTCAGAGAATAAACGCAAATCACGTATAACATATTTTAAGTTGGCAATTCTTTCTATACCCATGCCAAAAGCGAAGCCGGTAAATTTCTTGCTGTCTATTCCGCAGTTTTCCAATACATTAGGATCAACCATACCGCAGCCTAGTATTTCAACCCAACCGGTGTACTTACACATGTTACAGCCTGCGCCTTTACAAATGGTACAGGAAATATCCATTTCTGCCGATGGTTCGGTGAATGGGAAGTATGATGGCCTGAAACGAACTTTGGTGCCTTCGCCATAAAGCTCTTGTACAAAGTGATATAGCGTTTGTTTCAAATCGGCAAACGATACATTTTCATCTACATACAAACCCTCTACCTGGTGAAAAAAGCAGTGTGCACGTGCAGATATGGCCTCGTTACGGTAAACCCTGCCCGGCATAATAGCGCGGAACGGTGGTTTGCCCATTTCCATCATACGTACCTGTACCGATGAGGTGTGTGTACGCAAAGCGATATCATCCTGTCCGCTGTTCTTTTTAATAAAGAAGGTGTCCTGCATATCACGTGCTGGATGCTCCTCGGGGAAATTAAGCGCAGAGAAATTATGCCAATCGTCTTCAATCTCAGGGCCTTCAGCCACTACGAAGCCTAATCTTTTATAAATATCGATGATCTCGTTACGAACCAATGTAAGCGGGTGACGGGAGCCCAGATTTAAACCATCACCCGGAAGCGTAAGGTCTTTATCTAAGTCCTGAGCCTTTGGCCCTGAGTCTATAGTCTCTTTTAACTCAGCATATTTTGCTTCGGCCAGTTGCTTAAACTGGTTAAGTACTTTACCGAAAATGCGTTTTTCTTCAGGGCCGACTGTTTTAAATTCTTCGAACAGATCTTTGATCAATCCTTTGGTACCTAAAAATTTGATACGGAAGGTTTCCAGTTCATCAGTATTAGCCGGTGAAAAAGCGTTGATCTCAGCGGTATATTGGTCTATTTTTTCTTGCATTATCTTAAAACAAGCAATTTATATAAATTATTAAACTATTGTCATTGCGAGGTACGAAGCAATCGCACGTACACAAGATAGTTATGCAAAGTTCGCGATTGCCACGCTATCGCTCGCAATGACATAAGGGATTATTTTAATACCCCCAACTCTTTACCCACTTTGCTGAACGCGGCAATAGCCTTATTCAGATGTTCAACATCGTGCGCGGCAGATATTTGTACGCGGATACGAGCCTTGCCTTGCGGTACTACCGGATAATAAAAACCGATTACGTAAATACCTTCATCCAGCATTTTAGCGGCAAATTCCTGTGCTAATTTAGCGTCATAAAGCATAACCGGTACAATAGGGTGTACACCCGGTTTGATGTCGAAACCCGCCTCTGTCATTTTTTGGCGGAAATAAAGGGTGTTTTTCTCAAGCTTATCACGAAGATCAGTGGTTTCACTCAACATATTCAACACCGCTATCGAGGCACCGGTAATTGCCGGCGCAAGCGTATTAGAGAATAAGTATGGGCGTGAACGCTGGCGTAGCATATCAATAATTTCTTTTCGGCCTGAGGTAAAACCACCTGATGCGCCGCCTAAAGCCTTACCTAAAGTGCCGGTTATAATATCGATTTTACCCATTACGTTATGATACTCATGCGTACCGCGGCCTGTTTTACCCATAAAACCCGAGCAATGACTCTCATCTATCATCACCAAAGCATTGTACTTTTCGGCCAGTTCACAAATTTTATCCAGCTGGGCAATGGTTCCATCCATGCTGAACGCACCATCGGTAACAATAATACGGTGGCGGCAAGAGGTAGTTTCCTGAAGTTTAACTTCCAGATCAGCCATGTCATCATGTTTATAGCGCTGGCGCTGCGCCTTGCACAAACGCACCCCATCTATAATGGATGCATGGTTCAACTCGTCGGATATGATAGCATCCTGCTCATTGAATAAAGGTTCAAAAACACCGCCATTGGCATCAAATGCCGCGGCGTAAAGTATGGTATCTTCAGTGCCTAAAAATTCGGCTATCTTTTGTTCCAGTTCTTTATGTATATCCTGCGTGCCGCAAATAAAACGTACAGACGAAAGTCCGTAACCATGCGTATCCATCACCGCCTTAGCCGCTTCAATCACTTTAGCATTTGATGACAGGCCCAGGTAATTGTTGGCGCAAAAGTTTATCACTTCTTTGCCGCCCTGTACGGTAATATCAGCGCCTTGCGGCGAGGTAATAATGCGTTCGCGTTTGTATAGCCCGGCTTTTTCAATCTCGGCAAGTTCCTGCTGTAAAACGGGTTTTAAGGTGTTGTACATAATAAATTTATCAAAGAGTGCAAAATTAAACATAAACCCGCAAAACGCCAGTTTAAATTCATCTTAAAAAATATATTATCCGCTTAATCAAACATTTATAGTGATAAATCCATTTTATGAGGGACTATCATGAAGAAAAAACTACTATTTATTTTTATAACACTGCTTACTTTTAAGGCATCAGCTCAACAATATATACTTTCGGGCAGAGTAACCGACACTCAAAATCACCCCATATCTTTTACTTCGGTTTATATACGCAACACTACTTATGGCACAACCGCTAATGAGAGTGGCAGCTATCAGTTTAAGTTAAATTCGGGTACCTATCATGTAATCTATCGTTTCGTGGGTTATAAGGAACGCATTGAAACCGTAACTATCACCAATCGCAATGTGGTATACAACGTGAAGCTGGAAGACGAAATTTTTAACCTGAAAACAGTGGTTGTACAAGGTAAACGCCTTAAAACCGATACTGCTGCAAATGATATTATGCGCCGGGTAATAGCCAAACGCGAATATTACTTAAACGAAGTTCAGGAATATTCAGTAGCGGCTTATGTTAAAGGTGTACAACGCTTATTGGGTGCGCCAAAGGCCTTTATGGGCGGGCAGGTGCGTAATACGCTCGACCTGGATTCGCTTGGCAGGGGGATTTTATTTCAAACAGAATCTATTTCAAACTTCAACTTTCAGCAACCAAATAGAATAAAGGAAGTTACTATAGCGACTAAAACAGTTGGCTTAAACCCAACATTCGGCTTTAATAAAGCATCCGATCTGCAGGTTAATTTTTATAAAAATATATTTTACCTAAACGGCGTAAGCGATCATGGGTTTGTATCGCCGGTGGCCTATAACGGCTTTAAATATTACAAGTATAAACTGATTGGCACCACTACCGAAAACGGACGTGTGATTGATAAGATCCAAGTTGCACCAAGGTTGGATCATTCGGCTACATTTAAAGGGAATATCTATATTCTAGAGGGCGACTGGCGTATTTATAGCGTTGATTTGATGCTGACTAATAAAGATAATGGCCTTAGTTTTATTGATACGCTGGAGGTTAGTCAGCAATACATACCCATAACAGATAGCGTTTGGCAGCCCGTATCGGCACAATATACCTTCTCGGGCAAGGTATTAGGGTTTAAGTTTGGGGGATATTATGATGCTATTTATAACAACTACAACCTCAAACCTAATTTTCCGGAGCGCTATTTTACAGGGGAGATATTAAAATATGATACCGCGTCAAACACAAAAGATTCTGCATATTGGGCAGCCAAGCGCCCTATTCCTTTAACCTGGCAGGAGCAGAGGGATTATTATAAAAAAGATAGTGTAAGCAGACTTAAACGATCGAAGGCTTATCTCGATTCTGCCCAGCATTCCAATAACAGGTTGTTGATTCTGCCATACATCGTATTTGGGCATAGCTCTACCTATAAAAACGGTCGTGATTCTGTTTACCTGTATCCCTTTATTCAAACATTTTTTTATAACACGGTTGAAGGATATGGATTAAATCTTGAAGCTAAATACTCTCACAAGCTCAATGATTTCCAATCATGGGATGCCACGCCTGATGTTCGCTATGGTTTTTCCAATAAAATGTTTACAGCTAATATTAATGGCGATTATAACTACGATCCATTCCATAACGCCAAATTTTTTGGTGGCTTTGGCAGCGATATTTTGGATTTGAATAATGTGGGTACGCGGTCGCTGTATTTTAATACTTTAAGTACGCTGTTAAGTGAGCGTAACTATGTAAAATACTATAAATCGGAGTACGGTAACTTCGGTTATCAGCGCGAACTTGCTAATGGTGTTTTATGGACAGCTAGTTTAAGTTATGCCGATCGTACCCAATTATATAACACCTCATATAACCACATCGAAACTTTTAGCAACAGGCAATATACCTCAAACAACCCGCTGAAATCAGATATTCCCGGCGTTCCGGATGCCCCGGCGGATGACCGCTCCGTATTGTTCCCCGAGAACCAGGCACTTACCTTTTTCACCTCGTTCAGGTTATCGTTTGATCAGCAGTATATTACCACGCCTACACAAAAAATCAACCTGCCGTCAAAATACCCGGTTGTTACGGTAAGCTATCGCCAGGGTATAAATAACCTGTTAGGCTCGGATGTTGATTATAGCTTCGGATCATTAAACATCGCGCAAAGCGCTATACCGATAGGGGTATTTGGTTACTCATCATTCTCGGTAACTGCCGGAGATTTCTTTAACAACAGCAAGATCTATTTCCCGGATTATAACCACTTTTTAGGTAACCAGGGTACTACTTTCGATCCTACGTATGTAGGTAGTTTTCACTTCCTGCCTTTCTATACATTCAGTACTGATAATGCATTCATAGAAGCGCATTACCAGCACAATTTCTCAGGGGTATTATTAAATAATATTCCGTTTTTACGCAAGTTGAAATTAGAGGAAATTGTGGGTGCCAATTATCTAACCGAAAAAGGCCAACTGAATTACTCCGAGTTTTATGTAGGCTTACAGCGCTTGATCTTCCGGATTGATTACGGCGTATCATACGAAGGGAGCCAGAAATACATACAGGGGATCAGGATATTTTATGGTATAAGGTAGTCTGAACCATGATTGACAGGATTTAAAGATTGCCATGATAAGGGATTTTAGAAAATTTCAACTAATCTCTGATCTCTAATCACAAATCACTAAATTTGCACTTCATTTAACACCGTTTGCAGCGGCATCAATGGATTATGACAAAGTATAAAACACTACTCTATTATTGTTATTCAACAATAGCGGATGCGGAGCAATTTGCTGCCGATCACTTAAAATTTTGTAAATCGTTAGGTTTAACAGGGCGTATTATTGTGGCCGAAGAAGGCCTTAATGGCACCGTATCAGGCCTTGCTGAGAGCTGTGAGCAATACATGGAGATGCTACACGCCGACCCTCGTTTTGCTAACACCGATTTTAAGGTTGATGAAGTAGAAACACCATCGTTTGTAAAAATGCACGTGCGTTATAAATCGGAGATTGTGCATTCAGGCTTACGTAATCCTGAGATCATCGACCCAAAAACAAAAACAGGCAAGCATCTTGACCCGAAAGAATTTATGGAGATGAAGGATAGGGATGATGTTATTGTGTTGGATGTGCGCTCAAACTACGAGCATAATTTAGGCAAATTTAGTAACGCCATAACGCTGGATATTGAGAATTTCCGCGATTTCCCGGCGATGATCAATGAACTTGCTCAGTATAAAGACAAGAAAATATTAACTTACTGTACCGGAGGCATTAAATGCGAAAAAGCATCAGCCCTGTTATTGCACGAGGGCTTTATGGATGTATATCAATTACACGGTGGTATCATCAAATACGGTAAAGAAGCAGGCGGTAAGGATTTTGAAGGCAAATGCTATGTGTTTGATAACCGTTTATCGGTTGATGTGAATAGTGTTAACCCGGTTGTAATATCCAAATGCTATAACTGCGGCGCAACTACCGATAAAATGATCAACTGCGCCAACCCGGAGTGTAACGAACATTTTACCCAATGTGATGAATGCGGTACAAAAATGGAGGGATGCTGTAGCGATGCCTGCCAGTCGCACCCGCGCAAGCGTGTTTATGATGGTACGGGTTATTATGTAAAAGTGCCTCAGCCGGTTAATACCGCTAAAAAAACATTGGTACAAGAAGCATAATTAATATAGGTAACGGGAACAAAGCCTTTCTATTCAGTATTGCATTTCCTGTTTTTATATTATCAATTGATCTCATTACGAGTTATATACTGATATATTTATCTATCTTTATTTTAAACAACCAGTTGTACCGGCAATAATTTGTAATGGTAATAATATTTACTTTACAAATGTGCCGGGTCGATGTTTAATTAAACCAATAAGATATGATAAGCAGGCTGATCTACCCTTTAAGTTTGAGAGAAAAAATTTGTTTTAGACTTTATAAATTTTTCCCCAATATTCCAGATAAAGATATAAGTCTTGAATTTAATAAATCGGTCAAACTGGATTTGTTAAAAACTGATGTCGGGCATAAATCAATTATTTTTAGCGGTTTTACCAACCTTGAAACAACCCTGCCAATAGCAAAGCTTGCAAAGAAAGGCGGATTAATGATAGATGTTGGCGCTAACTTTGGTTATTTTTCATGTTTATGGGCTGGTGAAAGTTCCAACAATAAAGTAATCGCATTTGAAGCATCTCCCGGTAATGTTTCTTCACTTACCAACAACGTTAATAAAAATGGGCTTGCTGAGAGGGTTACTATCAATCCCATTGCTGTAGGAAAATCAAAGGGTACTTTACAATTCAATTTAGGTGGTCAAAGCGATCAAACAGGGTGGGGTGGTTTGACGATTGATGATGACAATAAAAATATTACTGTAAATGTAGACACGTTAGATAATTACATGGATGGTAATAATGAAACAATTAACGTGCTGAAGATTGATACAGAAGGAGCAGATACCTGGGTTTTATATGGTGCGGAAAAGCTTTTGAAGGAAAAGAGAATCCAACATATATTTTTTGAATGCAACCCTGTTAGAATGGCGCTTTTAAAAATAGAGCAGAATGAATCCATCGACTTTTTAAGAAAACTTGATTATACAGTTGACATAATGTCGCCAATGGAGTTGTACGCTTATCCTAATAAATAAGCCATTTGCCTTTGCCTTTTTAAAGACATGATTATAGATCTCCTGGCTATATAATTCATGTCAAAGCTTATATTTACGGTAATTTAAAAACATCTTTCATTGACCACCGTTATATACTCGGTTTTTAAAGATCATTGCCGTAATTAAATTTATTTGTATGCACAAAAATATCAACGCCACATTCCTTGTTATTATGTTTCTTGCTTTGCCATTCTTATCAAAAGCACAGTTAAGCAAACCAAATTATGAGCGGGGCATATATACCGCTAAAGGCGATACTTTACCTTATCGCATCTTATTTCCCGAAGGATTTGATCCGGCAAAAAAATATCCGTTGATTATTGTTTTGCATGGTTCAGGAGAACGTGGTAACGATAACCAGGCCCAACTAGCACATGGCAGCGATTTATTTTTAAAGGCCGATGTTCGTGAGCAATTCCCGGCAATTGTGGTATTTCCGCAATGCCCGGCTAATGGTTTTTGGTCGGATGTGAGCTTTAAGGCAGATACCAACGGTAATAAATTTATTTTCCCAACCGATGCCAAACCAACCAAAGCCATGACAGTGCTGATGGGAATGGTTGATGAGTTTTTAGAAAAACCTTTTGTAAACAAGCACCAGGTATATGTTGGTGGCCTGTCTATGGGTGGCATGGGTACATTTGAGATCATTGGTCGCGAGCCAAATATTTTTGCAGCAGCATTTACTATTTGCGGTGGCGATAATACCCTGAATGCCAAAAAATACGCTAAAAAAGTGCCGTTGTGGATATTCCATGGTGAAAAAGATAAAACAGTTTCGGCTGATCACTCCATTGTAATGGTTGAGGCTATTAAAGCGGCCGGCGGGCAACCTAAGTTTACCTTGTACCCTAATGATGACCACGATAGCTGGGACGATGCTTTTGCTGAACCGCAGTTGTTACCATGGTTGTTTTCGCATAGTAAGTAGTTCGTTACGCTACTCTCAACCCTATTGTCATTCTGAGCGCAGCGAAGAATCTTCTTCGATATGCATAGCGAACTTTGCACAGTTAGAAGATTCTTCGCTGCGCTCAGAATGACAATATCATACAATAGCATTTCTCATATTTTTTATGTAACCTTTGTAAGGTTTTAACTTGCTTACCGACTAAGCAATATCATAAACTGACGAATATTAATTAAATGAGCGCCGAAAGCAATCAATTAGATCCGCATACCTGGGTAAAATCGCATGCCGATTACTTGTATGCCTATACCATAAAACGAATTGCTGACGAAGAACAGGCCAAAGACCTGGTGCAGGAGACCTTTTTAGCGGCCTTAGAAAAGGTAGACAGGTTTGAAGGAAAAAGCTCCGAACGCACCTGGTTAACCGCTATTCTTAAAAACAAAATAATCGACGTCTACCGTAAAAAATCTTCAGGATTAAGAAAAGATGTTCAGGCAGCGGAGCATGAACAGGAAGATTTTTTTGATCATGATGATGGGCATTGGCGATCTGCACATGCCCCACAAGCTTTCGGGATTGAAGATGTGGATCATTTAGGTAATAAAGAGTTTAATAGCATACTGCAAATGTGTTTACAAAAGTTGCCGGCGTTATGGATGGCGGTTTTCACCATGAAACATATGGATGATGCTGATACCACACTGATATGTTCGGAACTAAAGGTTACCCCATCAAATTTTTGGGTAATTATTCATCGTACCAAGCTTAATCTGCGGGCGTGCCTTCAACGGAATTGGGAATAAATTTTAAGCTATGAGCCAGTTAAAAAAGATACAGTACAATTGTAAGAAGGCCACGTTTCTTATCGAGAAAAAAATGCTGAACCGTATTACTTTTCGCGAACATATAGAACTGCGCATACACCTGCTGGGCTGCTCGGTTTGCCGTGTATATGGCAAACAAAGCCGTATTATAAATGATATGGTTCGCCAGCTTTTTAAAAGCTCGATGCCAGGCGAGGCAAGGCTTGATGAAAGCTTCAAAAAAGAGTTGCAGGAGCGGATAGAGATCGAGTTAAATAAAAATTAAATAGGCTGTAAGGTTTGTAAGTTGGGGGCGACTAAATGTGTAAATATCAAAATAGAAACACACATGAAAACCAACGTAAAAAAATCAGTATTATCAGTAGCCGCTATGGCAATTTTGTCACTTTGTTTAACTATCAATGCTAATGCATCAGCAGTACATATTGTTGCTGCAAGTGATACCGGCAAAATGAGTAAGATGAGCAAAATGAGCAAGCCCTCAAAAATGAAAGCTAAAAAAGCCGACAAGATGAGCAAAATGAGTAAGGATAGCTCAAAAATGTCGAAAATGTAAGGTTGTTGTTTAAAGATGAAGAGGGTGGATTAATTCCCCCTCTTTGTTTTATATTTGTGATCATCCCTCTGATTGCAACCCATATCAACCATGAAAAAAATACTTATTTTGCTTTTATTATGCAGCGCTACTGCAACATTTGCTCAGCAAACCGAAACTCAAACCCAGGAGTTTGCTATTACCGGAAAGGTAAAAATAGGATCTATCATCACCATGGATTCTCTTAACAGTTATCCGCTAAAAACCATTGGCAATATTAAAGTTACCGACCATACCGGAGCGTTCAAACATCAGGACGACCAGTTAAAAGGGGTTTTACTGAAAGATATTCTGAATCATTCGCAATGGTTGCTCACGCCGCATTTATTCAGTAGCATGTATTTTACCTGCGTGGGAGCCGATGGCTATAAAGTTGTTTATTCGTGGAATGAGTTGTTCAATACCGAAATAGGGGATAACGTATATATTGTGATGGAGAAGAATGGTATAAAAGCCGATCAGCTAACCAGCAGTATCCAAATGGTGTCCATGCTCGATTATAAAACCGGAAGAAGGTACTTGCATAATCTGGATAAAATTGTGGTGAGTATCGCGGAGTAAACTTAATCTGTAAGGGTACAAAGTTATATCCGACTAAGTAATAAAAATCTTTATGAAAAGAATATTACTAATTGCGGTTACTACATTTATGTGTTTAAATGCATTAGCCCAAACAGGTTTAAAAAAAGGTGAAGCTGCCCCTGCATTTGCAGCGGTTGATAACACGGGGAAAGCCCTTAATCTTAAAGCATTATTAAAAAAGCATAAAGCCGTGGTGCTGTTTTTTTATCGCGGACAATGGTGCCCGTATTGTAACAAACAGATCAGCCATTTACAGGATTCATTGCAGCTATTAACGGCAAAAGGTGCTTATGTTATTGGTGTTACCCCTGAAACTGGTGAAAATATCAACAAAACAATTGATAAAACGCACGCCTCGTTCTCTATCATTCAAGACAAGAACTACACCATTATGAAAGCTTACCAGGTTAATTATGTGGTTGATGGCGCCATGCTGGCCAAACTAAAAAATTATGGGGTCGATCTGGAAAAGAACAATGGTAATACAGATCACGTTTTACCGGTACCGGCAACTTATATAATTGATAGTTCCGGCAAAATTATTTACGCTCACGTTGATAAAGATTATACTAAACGCCCACCGGTTAGTGATTTGTTGGAAGCGTTGAATTAAATTCCGAAACCCAAATTGTCATTCTGAGGAACGAAGAATCTTCTTCGATGTGCAAAGCGGACTATGCAAGTTTTAGAAGATTCTTCGTTCCTCAGAATGACAAGTTAATAAGAATGACGATTAGCTTGCTATTTCCAACTCCCCATCACACAACCCCTCCAACTCCTGCGGATTATGGGTAACAATTAAAACAGTCAAACCCAATTCCTCGAATAAAATCTTTAGCTCGCTAATCAGAACCATTTTCATTTCGTGGTCTAGTGCGGAGAATGGCTCATCCATTAATAATAATTTTGGTTTGATAGCCAGCGCACGCAGGATAGCTAAGCGTTGCTGTTGGCCGCCGGATAGGTGCTCTGGTTTATGGGTGGATAATGTCTCGAGTTTGCCAATTGTCAGCAGGCGATCAATCCATTCTACATCCTTAGTTGCATATTCCAAATGCTCGCGCACCGTCATGTTTGGGAATAGGGCATAGTTTTGAAATACAAAACCAACCATTCTTTTTTGTGGCGATAGCGTTGTTTTGGTGGATGCGTCCAACCAGGTAATGCCATCAACTTTAATAATACCTTTTTCGGGAGTTACCAGTCCAGCAATGATTTTTAAAAGCGTTGTTTTTCCCGCGCCGGATGGTCCGTGAATTTTGATGATACTGCCATTAGCAAACTCCCGGTTTACCTTTAACCATTGCTGCCCGCTGTAGGCCTTCAGTTTTTTTTCAATGTTGATGATGATCATTCCAGCGGACTTTTAGCTTGTGTTTTGTTGAAGATGAATACACCGATCACTAAAATAAAAGTGATGCAAAATAAGATAAGCGAGTACGTATTGGCCGCCGAATAATCCATATTCTCTACCGAATCATAAACCGCAATGGATGCTACCCGTGTAACATTCGGGATGTTTCCACCGATCATCAGCACCACACCAAATTCGCCTAATGTGTGCGCGAATGTGAGCACCATCGCCGTGAATAATGATGGTTTTATATTAGGCAACAATACACGGAGAAACGTTTCTCGTTCGCTTTTACCAAGTGTATAAGATGCCTGTGATAATGATGCCGGTAGTTGTTGCAAAGCCGATTTTATAGGCCCAATCATAAATGGCATGCTGTAAATAACAGATGCCAGCACCAATCCCTGGAAAGAGAATACAAACTGCAGGTCAAATGTGTCATGCAACCATTTGCCCACCCCATGCTGCGGACTAAAGGCCAGCAACAAATAAAAGCCCAGTACCGACGGCGGCAATACCAAAGGCATGGTTATAATAGCCTCGATAATGATCTTAAAGAATGAACGGCCTTTGGATAACCACCAGGCTAGCGGCAGGCAAATAGCAAGCAAAATTAACGTAGTAATGCTTGCTAGCTTTAATGTGAGCCAGATAGGGGTTAAATCCATTTACTCTACAATGTAGCCATATTCCTTAAATATGCGTTTGGCATCGGCGCTCAAAATAAACTGGTAAAATTTCTCAGCGTTCGGGTTTGCCTCACCATGTTTTAATACCACAATTCCTTGTTCAATAGGCGAGTAGGTTTTTGGGTCGATGGCTCTCCAATAAATTTTTTGCTTGCCTTCAATATCCTTTACCAAAGCCTGGGTAGTAAAACCAACATCAACCGAACCTGTGGTGATATAAGTGTTCACCTGCGATATACTTTCACCTATAACGATTTTGCTTTGTATCTCGCTCAAAATACCTTTTAACTTTAATGTTTCAGTGGCGGCTTTGCCATATGGCGCGATTGTCGGGTTGGCAATCGCTACCTTTTTAATCGCTGGGGTAAGTAGCATACGCTCCCAATTGTCAAACTCAATATCCTTATTGCTGCAAATAATTAAACTGCCTTTTGCATAAACCACAGGTTTTTTAGATGCAAACCCAGTGGTATATAATTTCTGAGGGAAATCCATATCGGCAGATAAAAAAACATCAAACGGCGCGCCGTTACTTATCTGGGTAGTTAAGTTGCCCGATGAACCTACAATGGGCTCAACAATAACACCTGTTCTTTTGGTAAAATCAGCCCCCAATACTTTTATTACTGATTGTAAATTAGCAGCCGCGGCAACCTTTAACGTTTGCGCAAATGATGATGCCGGAATTAACAGGCAACTAACTACTAAAGCAAGCCGTATCTGTAATTTTAGTTTCGTTAAAATATTCATTTTATAAGTATTGTAAATTAATGCTAATATAAATACTAAGCGTTGTATTTAGGAAAGTATTTAGCTTCGTGTTAACTAAGATTAATAACCATCATCAAAACAAAATTGTTCTAACATTGTAAATAAGCTAATCAACAAAACCCATGAAAAAACTCATCCTCTTCGCGTTTATTATTTGTAGTAGTGCTATAGCATTTGGCCAAAGTAATATGGCATGTTGCAGCAAACCATCGGCCACAAAACAGTTTGCTATGCTGGCAAATGATAAAAGGTTTGTGATGTCGCACCCGGCTCCAAAAACAATGCATTTTCAAAGCAGTATTGGTAAAGCCATAACTTACAATACTCCCGATGGCAAAACTGCTAATGCCTATGAGTTTAAAGCAAAAACGCCTACCAATAACTACATTTTAGTGGTTCACGAGTTTTTTGGTTTGAATGATTTTGTGAAGAAGGAATCTGAAGATATATACAACGATTTGGGCAACGTAAACATCATCGATCTGGATCTATACGATGGCAAAGTTACCGCAGACCGTACCGAAGCTGCCAAATTAATGCAGGCAGTAAAGGATGATCGCGCGATTGCGATTATAAAAGGCGCTATCGCTTACGTTGGGCCTAAAGCACATATTGCCACTTTAGGTTGGTGCTTTGGTGGTGGATGGAGCTTGCAGGCAAGTTTATTGGCTGGTAACCAGTCTGTTGCTTGCGTAATGTTCTACGGCATGCCTGAGCAGGATGTAAATAAACTTAAAACACTGCATACCGATGTATTGGGTAATTTTGGTAACCAGGATGCATGGATCAACCCGAAAGTAGTAGCCAAATTTGCTGCCGATATGAAAGCTGCCGGTAAAAAGTTATATCTGCACCAATACGATGCTGGTCATGGCTTTGCAAATCCAAGCAGCCCAACTGCTAATAGCGCAGCCGCGGCCGATGCATATAAAAATACCATTGCTTTTTATAAAGTGCGACTTAAATAATTTAGCTTATGGTTGATGGTTCATAGTTCATAGTGGAAGTAGTTTCCAGCCATGAACTATGAACCATCAACTTTTTGTAACATTGCAAAAAAAACTCGTACCCCTTGTTAACCAAAGCAGCTAAAAAAATATTTTCTCTCCTGATTAAAATCGGGGTACTGCTTTTGGCTCTGGTTTACATCTACCACCAGTTTATTGAAAAGGGTGATAGTTTAAAACGTTTTCAGCAACTGGTTGATCATATCAGTCAGCAACAAGTTACTATCACGATGTCGGCCATTGTGCTGCTGATGCTGCTGAACTGGATACTTGAATCCATTAAATGGAAATACCTGATCAACAGGGTTCAAAAAATTTCAATCTGGGAATCTATCGAAGCCGTCTTTTGCGGATTAACCTGGGCTATATTTACACCAAACCGTTTGGGCGAATATGCTGGCAGGGTGTTATTCTTACCTAACCGCAAACGTATACACGGTGTATTTGCCATGGCCGTAGGCGCATTCGGACAAAGCGTTATAACCAATGTACTTGGCGCATGCGCGCTGATGTGGTATCTGTATACCTATTCGCATCTAAATATCTATATCTACATCTGGATATTTGTTTCGGCTATAATATTTATGGTGTTTTTCCTGGTATTGTTTTTCCATATCCAATGGATAGTAAAGCTGCTGGATTACATCCCTTATGTGAAAAAATATCACCGCTTTTTCGACATCATGGGTCGTTATACCAAACCCGAGCTATTTAAAATAATGGGATTTTGTATGGCAAGGTTCGCGGTGTTTTCATTTCAGTATTATTTGGTAATCCACCTGTTGATACCCGAAATGCCTGTGATCCAGATGATGCTGATGGTGCTGATTTTGTTCTTTGTACAATCGGCTCTGCCATCCTTAGATCTGCTGGATGTTGGCGTACGCAGCGCCACGGCAAGCGTACTTTTCGCGCATATTACTACCCAATCGTTGGCTGTTGTAGCGGCAGTTTCATCAATTTGGCTGATAAATTTAATTATTCCCGCTATTTTAGGCTCCGTATTTGTTTTTAAACTGAAATTCTTTGATCGTAACGTATAGTATTATTTCTCTATCGCTAACCGGCTTGTACCTGTTAGTACTTATTTATTTGATAAAAGGCTGGTCGAATTTAAAACGGCCCAAACTGGATACGGTTGATTTTAAAACCAAAGTAACCGTGCTCATCGCCGCCCGTAATGAGGAGGAAAAAATAGCCCTAACTATCGATGATATTTTAGCGCAGGATTTTCCCAAACACCTGATGGAAGTTATCATAGTTGACGATCACTCTACCGATCGTACAGCTGAGATTATCCGCAGCTATGCACCGCAAGGCATCAAGCTATTGCAGTTGAACGAGGATAAGCCGCTCAACTCCTACAAAAAGAAAGCTATAGCCGAAGCCATCAACCAATCAACCGGAGAATTGATGGTTGCTACCGATGCCGATTGCCGTATGGGCCCACAGTGGTTATCATCCATTGTAAATTATTACGAAACCCGGAACCCGGTTATGATCTCATCCCCGGTAACTTATTTTGAGGAAAAAAGCCTGTTTGAAAACCTGCAAACTTTGGAGTTTGGTTACCTGGTAGCTATGGGCGCGTCGTTCATTGGTAATAACAAGGCATCAACCTGTAATGGCGCCAATTTCGCTTACCGTAAGGATGTGTTTTACGAAGTAGGAGGGTTCAAAGGAATAGACGAGTTAGCCTCCGGCGATGATGAGTTACTACTGCAAAAGGTAGCCGAGAAATATGCCGATAGAATAGCCTTCCTGAAGCTACCCGAAGCCATTGTATACACCCACGCCAAGGCAAATTTGAAGGAATTCCTGAATCAGCGTCGCCGTTGGGCATCCAAATCTACCAAGTATAAAGACAAAAAAATTGTGGCCCTTGCCGTTGGTATCTGGCTGTTTAATGTGCTGATATTGGTAAACGCTATACTAAGCTTTTTTGATGTCAGGTTTTTCTATCTGTTCCTGCTGCAATATGGGTTGAAATTCATTTTCGAGGCGATATTCCTGCTGCCGGTAACGGCGTTTTTTAAGCGCAGAGGGCTGATATGGCTGCTGTTCCTGCTATCGCCTATACACATTGTTTACTTTGTTTATGTGGGCCTCATCGGCAACACCAAAAAGTACGTTTGGAAGGGTAGGACGGTTAGGTAACCGTTGCCGTACTGTACCACGGTACACATGAAACAGTTGGTACATTTGGTACAATTTAGTTCCCAAAAACGCCCTTAAAACCCCTAAAAAGGCGGTTATTACATGCTAAATTATGTCGTTTTTACCCCAAAAACACCCAAAATATGCTCTAAACACCCAAAAAAATACTCATTTTTCACTGTTTTTTTGCCGTTTTTTAACAAAAATGATAGCTTTTAACCCTAAAAAGCACCCCATTTTGTTGGGTTTATGCGTGTTGCTGTACCAACAAATTAGCACCATGCAAATCAGTTCCCCTATTGAGCGCGGCAAGGGGGGGGCTTCACCATGCAAGCTCTTTTTCTACCGCAAGCCTCCCGCTTGTGGTAAACGTGCAAAGCGTATATAATAAGTTCAATAGAAAAGCATGCGCCCACAAGTGGGCTTGCGGTCAATGTCATTAAGTTAAGGGGGCGCCAAGCATATAGCCCCCTCTAAATCTCCCCCGGAAGGGGAGACTTTAGCTTCGCCCGCGTTTGTTTTTTTTAAGTCCTCCCTACCGGGGAGGATTTAGGTGGGGCTTAACTTAATGACATTGGGCTTGCGGTAGCGGGGGTAAACGCCGATTGCGACACACAATTTATTTTTGACAACTTATAACATTTTATTAAAATTGATGTTTGATTATAACAAAAATGTTACAAATGAAAAAAATAGAATTAAAAGTAATTATTGTGAGTATGTGGATAGCCACAGCAAGTATGTTATACTCAGGTTGTAATTCATTTACCAAAACACAAAAAGGAGCAGCAATAGGTGCAGCTGGTGGAGGCATCTTAGGGGCATTTATTGGTAGGGCAGCAGGCAATACTGCAATTGGTGCTATTGTTGGCGGTGCTGTTGGTGGAACAGCGGGCGGCTTAATTGGCCATAAGATGGACAAACAGGCTGCCGAGATTAAGCAAACAGTAGCCGGCGCCTCAGTAACCCGAGCAGGGGAAGGTATATTAGTGAAATTCGATTCAGGGATTTTGTTTGATATTGACAAAACTTACCTTAAACCCGATGCACAAAATAGCCTGAAACAGTTGGCTGTGTCGTTGCAAAATAACCCTCAAACCAATATACTCGTGGTCGGTCATACAGATAGTACCGGAACGGCGGCCCATAACATGGATCTTTCTATAAGAAGAGCGGGAGCGGTGAAATTATTTTTAGTACAGCAGGGCGTAGATGGCGCACGCTTAACCACCCAGGGTAAGGGAGAAACAGAACCCATCGCATCAAACAGTACGGCTGACGGCCGTGCGCAAAACCGCCGTGTAGAGATCGTGATTGTTGCAAACGATCAAATGAAGCAACTGGCAGAACAAGGGCAATAATGATACAAATTATGAAAAGGAAATTCCAAATATATATGCTGATGGCCTCCTTAATATTGGCCATATTATCTTGTTCAACAGTTAAAAAACTTCCTGCAACTGTTGCCGGTGCTTCGCGGGCAAGATTTGTGGGTAATTGGACGCTTACTAAGGTAAGCTATGACGGCTTATTGCCGGGTACTGTTCAGGCTATATTTAACCAGGCAGCTCCTGAGGACTTTAACGGCAGTACGTGGGACTTAACCAACAGTGGCAACGGAATCTATACCCTAAACAATGGTACCTCGCAAACTATTTTCTGGTCTTACAATAACAGTAATGGAGAGGTTTTTCAGTTTAAGAAACTATATCAGGGGGATAGCGCCGGTAAGGTACAGCAGGGCTATCAATTAACAGTAGCAAGTATTGACGACAATAACATGGTACTAAGGCTACCGGTAGCCCTTGGCGACAAAACCGCCTATGTTATTCTTTCGTTTTACAAAACAAAATAGTTCAGAAAACCGCTACCCTGAAATAGGCTCAGTAAGTTGTATATAACTTACTGAGCCTGTGTTTTACTACGTTCCGGCTGTCTTAGCAGTTAGTCTTCTTTACCCTTTATCGCGTAGCGAAAGAGAGGGCAGCCAGCGCAGCGTAGCCGGGTGAGTCAACTATTAAATTTCTGGTCGGTGTTCTCATTATTTCTTATTTTTACCGGACAACTGATTCAACAGCATAAAACAAAACATGATAAAAGAAACAGGAAGTGCAACAGCTGTAGGCGCAGCAACATTAAGAGCCGCACACCAGCTAATTGATGGTGATGAAAAACTACTGAATGACCCTGTGATTTTAAAGCTATTAGGTACCGAACTACAGGAACACATATTGCAAAACAGGTCTCGTTTTTTTGAACCGGGTACAATGGCTATGCGCACCCACATTGTATTACGCAGCAAATACGCCGAAGATTGCCTGAAACAGGCTTATGATAATGGTGTACGGCAGTTTGTTATTTTAGGTGCAGGATTAGACACTTTCGCCTATCGCCAGCCAGCATGGGCCCACGATTTAAAAATTATCGAAGCCGACCATGCCGCTAGCCAGGCCGATAAATTGCAAAGGCTGAAACAGGCCGGTATACCTATCCCCTCAAATTTAACATTTGTTAAAGTTGATTTGGAGACAGATAATCTATCCGCTATTTTGGGAGAAAGCGCTATTGATACTAACGAGCCGGTTTTTATGGCGTGTTTAGGTGTGCTAATTTATCTGAATAAAAAAGCCGTGGATAACATATTCAGGTTTGCCGGTTCCCTGCATGCAAAAAGTGAGTTTGTTTTTACGGTGTCGCAAAAAAGTGAGGATAACGATTTGTCATTAACAGCAGAAAGAGCGGCAATGGCCGGCGAACCATGGATCACTTACTTTAGTCAGCCCGACTTAATCAAACAATTAAATGATGACGGGTTTAATCAGGTTTCATTTTTAACCCCTGATGAAGCTATACAGCTATACTTTAGTAATATCAAACTACAAATACCGCCGCCCCGGCGAACCAGTATTGTACGGACTACCATTTAGCTTCTGGTCGGTGTTTTTACTGCAAGTGTTCGGCAGATTAAAAGGGTCATGCAGCGTAGTCGAAGCATGCGGGCAGGATTCTACGCTTAGCTTCGACTACGCTCAGGATGACACCCACTACACCTAACTTATTTAAGTAAAATTGGAATTATATAATTTTTCGAATACCAGTGGTGTTTTCCCACCTCTTTATCGCGCAGCGAAAGATAGGCCAGCCAGCGAAGCGTAGCCGGGTGAGTCAATTTCCAACATCCAATTAAATTCATGAAATTAGTGGCTAATGCTCACCCCATCCCAACGCACCTGGAAAACATTTAAACGCAACAGATCTGCCATAGCGGGTTTGGTGTTTATCATCATCACCGCGTTGGTTGCCATATTGGGTTACCTCATCATGCCCGATCCCACGCCTGATGCCAATAATATGGCTATCCAGCTCAGTCTCAAAAAGCCGGGATCGAAATTTATGTTCCTCAATATCCGTAAACCCGAGCTGGTGGATACCGTTGGCTTCTTCACCAAAATGCTATCTGGACAAACCGATTTTTATCAGGAGATACCCATAACAGGTTATTATTTTGCAAAGGATTCCATCTACATCAACCAATACATCGGCGATGAAGATAAACCTGAAAAAAAAGCTTATGGTATTGTTGAAGTCGCTACGGGGCAAAAGCAAGCATCTACCCAAATAAAAAATCTATCAGCATTAAAACAGCAAATTGTAGCCAAACAGATCACGCGTAAAACCTTTTGGCTCGGCACAGATATTTATGGCCGTGATATGCTAAGTAGGTTATTACTCGGTACACGGGTTTCTTTATCGGTTGGTTTAATGTCGGTACTCATCAGCATGTTGCTGGGGGTAAGTATCGGCGCAATAGCGGGCTATTTTGGCGGATGGTTGGATAGTGCATTAAGCTGGTTAATGAATATACTTTGGGCTTTACCCGCCTTGCTGCTGGTTATTGCCATATCGTTCGCTTTAGGTAAAGGTTTATGGGAGATTTTTGTAGCTGTCGGCCTTTCCATGTGGGTAGAGGTGGCACGATTAGTAAGGGGACAAGTAATCAGCATAAAACAAGTGGAATATGTTGAAGCGGCACGTTCAATGGGGTTTGGGGATGCACGTATTATCGTCAGGCATATTTTGCCTAATATCATCGGGCCAATACTGGTGCTGGCGGCATCAAATTTTGCCACGGCTATATTGCTGGAGGCCGGACTTAGTTTTTTGGGTTTCGGGGCGCAACCGCCAATGCCTACATGGGGCAGCATGATAAGGGAAAATTACGCCTACATTGTAATGGATGCAGCTTATTTAGCAGTGCTGCCGGGGCTGGCCATTATGTTTTTGGTTTATTCTTTTAACCTGGTAACCACGGGCTTGCGCGATGCTTTTGATATTAAATCTCAAAATACACGAATTTGAAAATTATTCTTTATTTTAGGCTGTTCTGTTTATAAACTATATGATCTTTAATCCCTGTGCTTATCTTCCGTTAAAACAAAAAAACAAATTGCGGCTTTTATTAATATTAAACAATCTGTTAACGGTACCTTTGGCAGATATTTCATTAAACACAGGGTTGCCTGAAAATTTAAACCTTATCTATACTGCCCAATAAATGCAAAATATCGATAAGTCCGGCGAAGATGAACTGATTAGATTACTGCTTAAAAGGCAGTCAGAATTAAACTCACTGCTCGAAGTAACCAGGGCTATCAATAAAAATATAGCTACACCAGTACTGGTGCAAATGCTCGAGGTTATTTTACAGAGTTATCTGCAAGTAGGAAAATTCAGGTTTTTGATAGAGGATGATGAAAATTTTATCTGTATCTCAAAATATGGCGGCACCATTGAGCCGGTAAGCGTGTTGCATCGCATTTGCACTGATCTCAGCAAATTTAAAACCGCCACACCGGTAGCTAATCATTCCGATCCGATACTAAGAACATACGATTATTTCATCCCCATCTATCATAAAAACAAGGCGCTTGCATACGCCTTTATAGGCGATTTTAACAGCTCGGCCGAGATGCTGAACAACGACCTTAACTTTATACAAACACTTATTAACGTGGTGCTGGTTGCGCTCGAAAATAAACGTTTATTCAGGGAGCGCTTACAAACAGAACGTTTTGAGCGTGAGATGGAGCTCGCCGTTGAGGTGCAGAATATGCTGGTGCCCATCCGGATACATAAAGATGATGGCGTTGAGATAGATGCCCGGTATCTGCCTCACCAAAATATTGGCGGCGATTATTTCGACTTTATCCGCCTGAACGAGGATGAATTTATCTGGTGCATAGCCGATGTTTCGGGAAAAGGGATTTCGGCCGCATTGCTGATGGCTAATTTTCAGGCCAGTTTGCATGCCTGGGCCACGGTGGAGGATGACCTGACCAATATTATTGAGCGCCTTAATAAAATTGTACTCAACAATACCAAAGGCGAGCGTTTTATTACGCTATTCCTGGCTAAATACAATCAAAAAACACGCTTACTTAACTATATAAATGCAGGCCACAACCCGGCAATTTTATATTCACACGGCGAGGCTATCCCGCTTAAATTAGGTACTACCATGATAGGTGCTTTTGAGGAACTGCCATTCTTAAATCAAGGCGAAATAGATATTGATCCTGGTAGTTTGATATTCAACTATACCGATGGCTTAATGGACTACGAATCACAAGGCCCCAAAAGCTGGAACGAGGAAAAGTTGTTAAAATTTGTGTTACAGCACGGCAATGCGTCGCCCGATAGTTTCAACCAAACCCTGCTCGAGCATGTTAACCATGTTACAAAAGGAAAGGCTATTGATGATATTACCTTGCTTACGCTACGGATATTTTAAGGGGCGTTGCCTCCGGCCCGCGCTATCCCTGCCTGCCGGCAGGCAGGCGCTCATACTACACAGGCCTTAAACACAAGCCGGTACCCGCTGCTATCGCTAACGCAATATTAATTGAATGCCAATCATTATAAACCCCTTGTCATTCTGAACGCAGTGAAGAATCTGTAAAGTAGTTTACACTTGTACAAGAGCTTCGTCCCTCAGTCAATAAGTTTTTTGAACGGTTTTAAGTATGTCATGGGGATAACCCATTGTTACTGCGCTAATTTTATCTAATCGCGCTATTTGGTCCGCAGCAAGCTGAATATTAAGGGATTTTAAGCTCTCCGTAAGATGAGAAAGCGTACGCACGCCAATTATAGGAAAAGCGTTTTTCGTGAGGGCCCAGGCTAAGGCTACCTGGCCGGGAGTTGCTTCCACTTCTGCAGCAATAATTTCTAACTCATCTATGATGGCTTTAGTGTCAGCATCTTCCAGGTAACCTTCCGGCGCAGAATTTGTTAAACGGCCGGATGAACCCTTTCGGTATTTGCCGGTCAGTAATCCACCGGCTAAAGGTGAATATAGCATCGTACCTAAGCCGAAGTGTCCTGCCATACTCATTAGCTCACGATCAGCTGTTCGTTGCGCCAAATTGTATTCGATTTGTAACGCCGCAAGTGGAATAGTGCTGGCTATTGCCGCCACCTTCCATGCCGGAAAATTAGCCAAACCGATGTATAATACTTTTCCGGCTTTAACAAGGTCTTCCAATCCCCGGGCAATTTCTTCCAGTGGAGTGGATCCGTCATCAAAATGTGGCATGTAAATATCTATGTAATCTGTCTTTAGTCTTTTTAAACTGCCTTCAACAGCCTGTCGCATAGCTTTGCGATGGTTACCCGCATTGGCAGGCATTGGGTTCACTTCGCTGCTACGGGTATACTTTGTGCAAATAATAAAATTGTGTCGCTGTGGGTCAATAAATTCACCAACGATCTCTTCCGCTTCCCCAAGCTGGTATTGATCAGCCACATCAATAAAATTACCACCTGCTTCTGCATATGCTGCCAAAATCTTTGGAATTTCTTCAGTCGCCGCGCCATAACCCCGGCCTCCACCCAAGCTTGCTGCTCCTAATATTAGTTCACTCGCAGGCAAACCGGTATGCGTTCCGAATAATTTATTTTTCATGTGTTCAAATCTCGCTCGATAGTGCTGTAAAGTCAAGTAGGGCTAAATTCAGCCATATCGGATAAGACAATCGGATGACCTATATTTGTATAATGTACGAAAGAAAGTTGCCCGTTGAATTGGAATGCGGCCTTCATCTTTTCATGGAAGTGATGAACGGGAAATGGAAGATTAACCTGATTTGGTGTATTTATACTGGCATTAAAAGGCCGGGTGAATTGCATCGGCGGATGCCTAAAGCCTCCCGGCGGTTATTGGATACCCAACTGAAACAACTTGCCGATCAGGGTATAATCACTAAGATGATATTTGATCAACTGCCGCTAAAGGTAGAATATGAACTCACGCCTTTGGGCGAGACATTGATACCCGTGATCGAGGTTACTGCACGATGGGGCGAGGCTCACCGCAGTATACTGGAACCTTTGTTTCAAGTACAGCGTAGCGCAATCGAGTAAGTGCATGATTTTTCCTCACATCTTTTCCACACCCCTAAATCCTCAATTTTAAAAAACGGATATTTGAAAAAACTAGCTGTTGATGTTATTAGCAAGATACCAATTTGATTTGATTGAAGCCGGATGCGATGAAGCTGGTCGTGGGTGCCTTGCCGGGCCGGTATTTGCTGCTGCGGTAATCCTTCCGCATAACTTTGAGCACGAATTGCTAAACGATTCCAAGCAATTATCTGATGCTGTGCGCTACCAGCTCCGTAAAGAGATAGAGGAAAAAGCGATTGCTTACGCCATAGCCTCGGTTGATAATGTGGAGATAGACGAGATCAATATCCTGAACGCTTCTTTTTTAGCCATGCACCGTGCTATTGATAAACTGCATTTAAAACCCGAATTCTTAATTATCGACGGTAACCGCTTTAATAAATATCAGGACACGCCCCACCAATGTATTGTGGAGGGCGATGCCAAGTATCTAAGTATCGCGGCGGCATCTATATTAGCCAAAACCTATCGCGATGATTACATGAAGCAAATTGCCGAAGAACATCCCGAATACAACTGGCACACCAATAAAGGCTATCCAACGATAAAACACCGTAATACGGTATTGGAATTAGGTTTTACCCCATACCATCGCCGCACTTTTACAGTAAGCAAGCCGCAATTAACTATTTTTCCCGAGGGACTTTGATATAGTCGTTACAGATGGTATTTTTGTTGGAAACCAATTAAGTTTGAAGATACTTATTTTAGCTCACCGTGTTCCATTTCCGCAAAATGGCGGATACCCGATTGTGGTATACAATACCATTAAAGGCCTTGTTAACCTGGGGCACGAGGTATCGCTGGTGGCGTTAAATTCAAAAAAAAATTACCACGAGCAACCTAACGATGATGTGATAAGCAAGATAAACTATCGTGCTTATGATATTGATACACGGGTATCGGTTTTGGATGTAGCTGTCAATCTGTTCAGTAAAACATCCTTTAATATTGATAAATATTACGATGCCGAATTTGAGCGCCAGCTGATGCGCGAGGTGCGTATAAATAACTATGATATTGTGCAGTTTGATGGGCTGATGGTATCGTTGTATTTAAACGCCGTTCGTAAAAGTTGCAACTCAAAGCTTGTTTACCGGGCACACAATATCGAAAACCAGGTATGGCAGCGTTTGGCCGGTCAAAAAAATGATCCGTTTAAAAAGTCGTATTTAAGGATGCATGCCAAGCGCATCAAAAAATTCGAACTGGAGCAACTTAATAAAGTAGATTCAATTATTGTATTTACCGAGCAGGATAAAGCCACCATGTTATCCTATGGTACAGAAACACCTGTAGATGTATTGCCGGTAGGTTTAAATCTGGAACAGTATAAACCCGATTATACCAAAACTGAGGTGCCAAGCCTCTTCTTTTTAGGTTCGCTGGATTGGCTGCCTAATCGCGAGGGTATCGAGTGGTTCCTGGAGAATTTCCACAAGGAACTTACCAATGGCGACCTCCCTGTAAAGTTTTATGTGGCAGGAAATGATATTCCGGAGCGTTTTGATGATTACGAGGTGATGGGTAAGATCTTTATCCCAGGCGAAGTTGATGACGCGCTCGAGTTTGTGAATAGTAAATCCATAATGATCGTTCCGCTGTTATCCAGCGGAGGGGTGAGGGTTAAGATTGTTGAGGGGATGGCCATGGAAAAATGTATTATCTCCACATCGCTTGGTGCCGAAGGAATTAATTTTACAGACGGTAAGAATATATTAATAGCCAATAACGCCGATGAGTTTTACGATGCCATAAAACGCTGTATAACCGATGAGGAGTTTTGCCGCAGTGTTGGTTTAAATGCCCGCGAGCTTATAGAGCACCAACACGATATAAATGTAGTCACCAGTAAGCTTTTTAATATATATGAGCGTTTGCTGCCTGTGGGAGTAAGCTAATTTTATTACTTTTGACGGCAATTGACCCAATTCATGAAAAATACCGCATTAACTGATATTCATATAAAAGCAGGCGCCAAAATTGTACCCTTTGCCGGTTACAATATGCCCGTACAATACGCCGGAATTAACGCTGAACACGAAACCGTACGCAAAGCCGTAGGCGTGTTTGATGTAAGCCACATGGGCGAATTTATTTTAAAAGGCGATCACGCTATCGACCTGATACAAAAAGTGAGCAGTAATGATGCTACCAAGCTTTATGATGGTAAAGTGCAATACTCTTGCCTGCCAAACGAAGATGGTGGTATAGTTGATGATTTACTGGTTTACCGTATCGACGAAAAAACATACATGCTGGTTGTTAACGCATCCAATATTGATAAAGACTGGGATTGGATCTCCAAATACAATACCTGGGGTGTTGATATGAAAAATATATCCGACCGCACATCGCTGTTAGCCATTCAGGGCCCTAAAGCTGCCGAAGCTTTGCAAAGCCTTACCGATATTGACCTGCCATCAATGGAGTACTATACCTTTAAAAAAGGCAAGTTCGCGGGTATTGATAATGTTGTTGTTTCGGCAACGGGTTATACCGGCGCGGGTGGTTTCGAGGTTTATTTCGATAACGAACATGCTGAACACATCTGGAATGCCATATTTAAAGCAGGCGAACCATTCGGCATAAAACCGATAGGCTTAGGTGCCCGTGATACCCTGCGTTTAGAGATGGGCTTCTGCTTATATGGTAACGATATTAATGATACCACATCGCCACTAGAGGCCGGTTTAGGCTGGGTAACCAAGTTCACTAAGGATTTTGTTAATTCAGATGCTTTGCAAGCGCAAAAACAACAAGGCATAAGCAAAAAACTGGTTGGCTTTGAAATGATAGACCGCGGCATCCCTCGACACGATTATGAAATCGTTGATGCCGACGGAAATAACATCGGTACCGTAACTTCAGGTACGCAATCACCATCATTGCAAAAAGCTATTGGTATGGGCTACGTTAAAAACGAGTTTGCCAAAGAAGGCGCTGAAATATTCATCAGCATCCGCGATAATAAAGTAAAGGCAAAAGTGGTTAAGCCACCTTTCTATAAATAACCCCCTAACCCCCTGAAGGGGGAATATTTTATTTAAAAGATATGTTTAACAATCATGCTGATCAAACTCCCCCTTCAGGGGGCCGGGGGGTAGACGTTTGCCTAACCCCTGCGCTTATCCCTCTTTTTAATGTAGAAACTTATATTGTAGTAGTTATCGATATTTTCAGGGCTACTTCATCTATTTGCTATGGCATTGAAAATGGCGCAGAGGCTATAATTCCGGTATCAGAAGTTGAAGAATGCCTGGCCTATCAGGATAAATTTGCCGACTATATGCTAGCCGCCGAACGTAACGGTGAAGTAGTAGCAGGTTTTGATTTTGGAAATTCGCCATTTTCCTATACCCACGAAAAAGTATCAGGCAAAACCATAGTGCTTACCACCACCAATGGTACGCATGCCTTACAGCGATCTATCAAAGCAAAAAAAATAATCATTGGCTCGTTTCTTAACCTTACCTCGGTTTGTAATTGGCTAAAAGATCAGCAGGAAGATATATTGCTGGTTTGTGCCGGCTGGAAAAATAACTTCAACCTGGAGGATACCCTATTTGCCGGAGCCGTAGCAGATCAATTAAAACCAGCCGGTTTTATATTGGATGATGCCGCCATAGCGGCCTATGATCTTTTCCAGATCGGTAAAAATGATATTTCGGCCTACCTCAAAAAAACATCGCACAGCGAACGCCTCAAAGCTTTAGGTATCGAGGCTGATATTGAGTTTTGTTTACAAACGGATTTAACCACTGCTATCCCTATTTTGGATGGTGAAAAGCTGGTGAAGCTGGCTGTTTAAGAACGATAAAATTATTGTCATTGCGAGGTACGAAGCAATCGCACGTAGAAAAGCGGTCTTGCGAGGTTCGCGATTGCTTCGTACCTCGCAATGACATTTTTTTCATTTCAGCTTCTGGTCAGTGTTTTCACCGCACCAGCCTTTGAACGATTAATTTTATTTAACAAAAAGAATTTAAATCCACTAACTTTACTTTGTGAGCATAACCAAAGAGCATAAACGCCTGAACGCGATATTTGATAACTACCGTGCGCAAATTGATTCCATCCCCGATGATCAATTCGATGAAACGCCACCCCACGGTGGCTGGAGCTATGCCGAAGTTTATTCTCACATACTACAGGCTACCATGGGAGCAACCATAGCATTGGAGCGTTGCACCCATCAGTCGGATAAGCCCAACACCGGTAAAGCTAACTTAATGGGTAAAATGGTATTGCTTTTTGGCCGTTTCCCGCCGGTTAAAATTAAGGAACCCCAGTCTGTCAGCTCAAAAATGCCCGCAGTTAAAATTAGTAAGGAGGAAGCCCGCAATCTCATAATCAAATGCCGCAAGCGGATGGATGAGATGGTTCCTTTTACTTCTGATAAATTAGCTATCCGTAGGGTTAAACACCCTCGCCTGGGCATGTTTACTGCCGCGCAATGGTTTAAATTTATCCGCATCCACCTGGCGCATCACCTCAAACAACTCGATCGCATAAAAAAAGATTTTTCAGCAGCCTAAACCATTGATATTTAACGAAGTCTTAACACTATAGTAACTTATCAGTTTTACCTTTGTTAAAAGCTTTAGTAATGGATTTTGAATATTCATACATGGTTGTAATAGCTTTATTGGCAATGCTTGCCGTATTCTACTTCAGCCCTTACGAACTAAAAGTTAGTGAAGAAGAAGACAACGAATAACAGTTGGCTTAACTCACCAAACCTAAATTATCGGTACAAATTACCGGCAGGAACATTAACCCCCAAACTTTCATGGCAAAACGCGAAGTTGATATAGTAGTTATATCAGATGTGCATTTAGGTACCTATGGGTGCCACGCAAAAGAACTGCTTAAATACCTAAAAAGCATCAAGCCCAAAATGCTGATTCTGAATGGCGATATTATTGATATCTGGCAGTTCAGTAAATCGTACTGGCCAGAAGCGCACATGAAAGTGATCCGCCGTATACTGAAATTTGTTACCGAAGGCATCCCTGTTTATTATCTAACCGGTAACCACGACGAAATGCTGCGCAAATTTGCCGATTTCAACATGGGCTCATTTCAATTGCTCAATAAAATAGTTTTAAATATAGATGGTAAAAAAGCATGGATATTTCATGGTGATGTGTTTGATGTTACCATGCAGCATTCCAAATGGTTGGCCAAGTTGGGCGCTGTAGGCTATGATACGCTTATTTGGTTGAATAGTGTTACCAATTGGGTTTTAACCGCTATGGGGCGCGAGAAAATGAGTTTCTCCAAAAAAGTAAAAGCCAGGTTTAAAGATGCGGTGAAGTTCATTAACCAGTTTGAGCAAACCGCGGCTGATTTAGCTGTCGATAAAAACTATCAGTATGTAATATGCGGACACATTCACCAGGCCGAGATCAGGAAAGTAGAATCAACCGAAAAAACAGGCAGCGTGATCTATTTAAACTCAGGCGATTGGGTGGAGAGTTTAACCGCGCTGGAATACCACGACAAAAAATGGAAAATATTTAATTACAGGCCCGAGGATTTTATTAAAGATGATAACGAAGATGATAAAACCGATGCCGAGGACCTTGATGCCAAGCTGGATGTAAAAAGCTTATTAGAACGATTCAGACAGGAGCCATCATAAAAATTTGATTAAGCAAAAATGAATTTTTCTCTTTACCGTCAGCTAAAGCAGATGGTAATAAATTACAATTAATCATTGCCGTTGGCTTCAGCCAACGGATGCGCAATTATATTATTAGGCTTTAGCCAAAAAATAGCGACAATTTTAATTTGCACCCTTTTGAATTTCCCTCATGCCATTTTTCTTTGCTAACTTGAGCGCGCATTCATCAGCATGAAAATACTATACGCTATACAGGGTACAGGCAACGGCCACATCAGTCGCGCACGCGAAATAGTGCCGCTTTTGCAGCAATATGGAGATGTTGATCTGCTAGTTAGCGGTACACAGGCCGAGGTGAGTTTGGCGCAGCCTCTCAAGTATAAATTTCATGGGTTTAGCTTTGTTTTCGGCACTAAGGGCGGGGTTGATAACTGGGCAACCTTTAAAATAATGAACCTGCCGCAGCTATGGCGCGATATGCATAGCCTGCCCTTAAAGGATTACGACTTGATTATTAATGATTTTGAGCCGGTAAGCGCCTGGGCATGCAGGCTGCAAAAAATACCATCGGTATCATTAAGTCATCAATGTTCGTTTATCTCGCCAAACACACCACGCCCGCAAAAATGGAACTATGCCGAGTGGCTGTTCAAATACTATTCGCCAACTACATATCATGTAGGCTTTCATTTTGAGCGTTATGCCGATTTTATCCATACCCCGGTTATCCGTAGCGAGATCCGTAATATGGAAACATCAAACAACGGGCATTACACCGTTTATCTGCCCGCGTATGATGATAAAATATTACTTAACCACCTGAGCAAAACAGATGTGGAATGGCACATCTTCTCCAAACGACAAAAAGAAGCAACCCACATAGGTAATGTACATATATGCCCGGTAAATAATCAGGAGTTTAATAAAAGCCTGGCCAGTTGCGCGGGGTTGCTAACCGGTGGTGGTTTTGAAGGACCTGCAGAGGCCTTGTTTTTACAAAAAAAGGTATTAATGATACCCATGACCGGCCAGTATGAGCAACGTTGTAACGCCCTTTCGGCATCAAAGCTGGGTGTGCCTGTTGTTAACGAGATTGATGGCCATTTCAACAACCATATTGCCAATTGGCTTAATGATGATAAAATAATACAGGTAAACTTTCCGGATGAAACCGCTGCTATAGTAGAGAATCTGGTAAAAACTTACGCAAAGTAATCGATGCATTTTAGCATAAGCCGTTTTTCTGCTAATATTGCTCCCTTAACAACAATATTTGATGATCAGTATCTTCAGGAGGTTTAATCCGCTTAACGCTTTATGGCTTTTAATACTGTTGGTTGTACTGCGTATTGGCTATTTATACAACGCGCCTGCTAATATTGAGTTTACATTTGTTGAAACATTTGCCCGCACATTAGTGCCTTTAGCCTATGAGCACGTGTTTTCACCCACTGTTAACATATTTATAGCCGGGATATTGGTATTTATACAAGCCCTGCTGCTTAACTTCTTGGTAAACAGATATAATTTATTAGGTAAGTCAACTTTTTTGCCGGCATTAATGTACATAACCGTATCGGGTTTATTTACGCCGTTCCTGGTTTTAAGTCCGCCGTTGATCTGCAATTTTCTGGTGATATGGATGTTGTATAAGCTGTTCGACCTGTATAAAGGCGAAAGCGCGTTATCAACCACTTATGATCTGGGGATGATCGTAGCCCTCGGTACGCTGATTTATTTCCCGTTCATCTTTTTTTTCCTGGTGATATGGATAGCGCTTATAATTTTTAGATCATTTAACTGGCGCGAGTGGGTTGCAGGCATTATTGGTTATGCTACAGTGTTTTTCTTTTTGGCAGTGTACTACTACTTGCACAACCAGTTTAGCGAGTTTTATAAAATATGGCTGCCGCTGGGTACCAGGTTCCCTGATCGTATAAATATAACCAACTATTACAACTACCTGGTACTTATCCCTGTGATAGTAATATTGGGGCTGTGTTTTGTGAAGCTGAGGCAAAATTTCTTTAAAAGTTATGTGCAGATACGTAAATCTTTTCAGCTGCTGTTTTTTATTTTTATGGTTGCCGCCTTATCATTTTATGTGCGGGCGCAGTTTAATTTAAATCATTTTTTATTGTGCACCATACCCGCCGCGGTGTTTTTTGCCTATTACTTTTTGCACGGTACCAGTAAATGGTTTTACGAAACTTTATATCTTTTGCTGTTTATCAGCATAATATACTTTCAGTTTAACACTTTTTAACTATTAAATTCGTTCATATTTCAGCTGTTATATTAGTTTTGTAACATGAAGTTTGGAGTAGTAATTTTTCCTGGGTCCAATTGCGACGAGGATATCATTTATACATTAGAGCGATTAACTGGCCAGCCGGTTGTAAAATTATGGCATAAAGACCATGATTTGCAGGGTGTTGACTTTATAGTTTTGCCGGGAGGTTTCTCTTTTGGCGATTATTTACGCTCAGGCGCTATCGCCCGTTTCTCACCCATAATGACCGAGGTTATCAAGTTTGCCGAAAACGGCGGCTATGTAATGGGCATTTGTAATGGTTTCCAGGTATTAACCGAAGCAGGTTTATTGCCAGGAGCGCTTTTGCATAATCAAAACCGCAAATTTATTTGTCGTAACATATACCTGAAAGCCGAAACTTCAAACTCGTTACTTACCGCGCAGATCGATCCGCAAAGAGCGCTTAAAATTCCTATCGCCCACGGCGAAGGAAATTATTTTGCCGACGCTGATGTATTGCAAAGCTTAAAAGATAACGACCAGATATTATTCAGGTATTGTGATGATTCAGCTTTAGTTACCGCTGACGCTAATCCGAATGGTTCTTTAGAGAACATCGCGGGTGTTTGTAATATCAAACGTAACGTATTTGGCTTAATGCCTCACCCTGAACGTGCTGCCGACAGTTTGTTAGGCAACGAGGACGGTTTAGCTATTTTTGAATCTATACTGGCGTTGGTTAAGGCCTAATGGCAAACCTGGTTATTGATATAGGTAATACTAATACAAAAATTGCTGTTTTTGAGCAGGATGAATTAGTGCATATCACCCATTATCAAGATCAGGATATAAAAGTTCAGGACATACTGGTTGAGTATAATATTAGTAAAGCCATTATATCCACGGTAAAAAATGAGCATACAGGTTGGGAATCGGTATTGAAGGAAAAAATCAAAGTGATCTATTTTAATACTGGAATGACAACAGGTATCAAAAACCATTATCTAACCCCCAAAACTTTAGGGCCTGATAGGTTGGCTGGCGTTATAGGCGCGGCTTATACCTATCCCGGTCAAAATAGTTTGGTGATAGATGGCGGAACCTGTATAACTTATGATTTTGTGGATGGTGATCTAAATTATTCGGGCGGCAGTATATCACCGGGACTAAAAATGCGTTATAAAGCATTAAATTATTATACCGCTGCTTTACCTGTTGTTAACGAGGATAGCACCTTTAATAAAATTAGTGGTGACAATACCCAAAGCGCTATAACATCGGGCGTACAAAATGGGATAAAATACGAGCTTGAAGGTTTTATAACAAGCTATAAACAAGATAAAAACGAACTTAATATTATACTAACAGGCGGCGACGGTATTTTTTTTGATACCCTGTTAAAAAATAGCATCTTTGCCCCCTATATTAAAAATGAGCCCTACCTGGTTCTTAAAGGATTAAACGCAGCCATAACAAAGCATAATGATTAAATTTACTAAACTATTTATAACGTTTTTACTTGCTCTTACAGCTTTCCGGGTAAGTGCACAATCAACAGCCACTACTAGTACTACCAGCTCGCCATATTCGCAATTTGGTATCGGTACCCTTGATCAAATGGCATTACCGCAAACTATTGGTATGGGCGGCCTGGGTGCAGCCATCAATAACTTTAGTGGTTATTTTAACTTAAACCCGGTTAACCCGGCAAGTTACGGTAGCCTGCGTTTAACAGTTATTGATATTGGTATATATGGCAGCACTACCAACCTTAGCCAAACCGGCCAGCCAAGTCAATCCAATGGTAATTTCAGGGTAAACCATGTTGCCTTTGCATTCCCGGTAAGTAAAAAGTCAGCCCTCAGTTTTGGCTTGCAGCCTTATAGTTCAATGGGTTATAACTATACAACAACAAAAAAGAATTTCGGTACAGGTAATGTTATCGATACTAATTCTGTTAATTATCTATACAGTGGCCAGGGCGATTTAACGAAAGCTTATATTGGTTACGGTTTCGGTATAGGAAAGCATTTGTTATTGGGTGCTAATGCGTCTTACATATTTGGCAACCTGCACCAATATAGCTCAACCGAAATACCAAACTTATTCGGCACAGTAGACTCTCGTGTTGAAGATAGTTACGCTATTGGTGGTGGAAGTTACGATATAGGTGCCCAGTACACCATTGATTTTACTGATACCAAACATTTAATTTTAGGTTATTCGGCTACATTAAGCTCTAACCTAAATAGCCAGCATACAAATATCGTGAGTCAGTATACTTATGATAATAGCGGTAATGAAAATGTGGCTTCTGATACACTTTCTGAAACAAAAGATCCTAAAGCAAAACTACGCTTGCCATATATAGGCCGCTACGGTGTAACCTTTGTAAGTGATAATAAATTTTTAATCGGGGCAGAATATAGCCAGGGTAACTGGTCGCAATTAAATATCCCAGGTGTAACAGGTCAGGATTATCAAAACAGCAAAACCTATAATTTAGGTGGCCAGTTTACGCCTGATGCCAATGCGTTATCAAACTATTGGGCAACGGTTGATTATCGTTTAGGGGTTATATACAATCAATCATACGTTGATGTACAAACAGGTAACTCTAACACAAACATTACAAATAAAGCAATTACCATAGGCTTCGGCTTTCCTTTAAGGCCGGGTTATAACAGCTATTACAAAATAAACTTTGCTGCCGAAATAGGTACACAGGGTACCTTGGCTAATGGCCTTGTAAAAGAAAATTATGTTAATTTTCATTTATCATTCGCGCTTAACGACAAGTGGTTCACCAAATATAAACTTGATTAATTGAACATGTTCGGTCGGTCAAAACTTCTGTCAAAATTATTTTGGCCGGCAATTGTAACAGGTATCATGCTGTTTTCAGCCTGTGAAAATGACATCAATAAGGTACGTGAGCTTTCAGGAAATCAGGTTAATGCCGATGTTGATACCATACACGGTGTTGATGTGATTTATAGCGATTCTGCAAAAGTGCGTTTCCGCGTATTAGCTCCTTTGTTATTGCAGTATCAGGGTAAAAAACCCTATAACCTGATGCCCAAAACCGTTAATGTTATTATTTTCAATAAAGAAGATCTGAGCCAGATGGGTACGCTCACGGCAGATACAGGCATACAAAGCGGTGATGGTAATAAGTTGGAGTTTCATAAAAATGTGGTTGCCAAAAATGCAAAAGGCGAAACCTTTAAATCAGACGAGCTGATCTGGGATAAAAACACCAAAACCATGCACTCTGATAAGGTTGTTCAAATTAGAATGGCCAACGGAGATATAATGAATGGTACGGGTTTTCAAAGCGACCAAACAATGGCCCATTGGACAATCACACATTCAACAGGGATATTTAATGTAACAGATGCGCCAACGCAATAATTAACAGCTTTTTGACTATTTTTTTTTCTATCAAAAAATTTTACTAAAAGTTGTATCTTGCGCCTCTTTTTTGAGTACTAATAATATTATATAATTTTTTTATGGGAATAATGGGTTTTTTGCGCAACCGGATGGGGATGATACTTGTCGTCGTTATTGGTTTTGCAATGTTTGCTTTCATCGCAGGCGAGGTTATACATTATGGAGGTTCGTTTTTTCATGGTGACAACACCACGATGGGCGAAGTTAACGGCGAAAAAATCGCTGTTGATGAGTTTAATAAGCGGGTTGATCAAAACACGCAGAATTTTCAGGCGCAATCTCACCAAACTGAGATGACACCGCAGATCACCAGCTATATACAGGAATCAACCTGGAGCCAGGAGCTAAACGAAAAGATCCTGAATGCGGAGATGGACAAATTAGGCTTGGTTGTAAGCGACGATGAAAAACGTTCGTTAATCCAGGGCGATAACCCAAGTCCGCAAATTGTACAGGCATTTGGAAACCCACAAACCGGACAGGTTGACAGGGCGAAGCTTAATAACTTTTTAAGCAATATCTCGGCGGCTAAAAATGATGATCCAATGCTGATTCGTTGGAACGACTTTCTTAGCCATATTGTTGACGATAAACGTACCGAAAAGTATTTGGCATTAGTATCAAACGGTTTATACGTAAACGCGCTTGATGCACAGGATGATTACGAAGCCAAAAACAAACTGGTTAATTTTAAATATGTAAAACTTGATTATACATCAATACCTGACAGTAAGGTTACGGTAACTGATGATGATTACGAAACTTACTATAACGACCATAAAGGCGAATTCAAAAACCCTGAAGAAAGCAGGAACCTTGAATACGTTGTGTTTAACGCGGCTCCATCAAAAGATGATTCGGCAGTTGTAAAAACAGAGGTTGATAAATTGGCGCCAGCATTTAAAGCCAGCACGAATGATTCACTTTTTGTTGAAGTAAATGCTGATACAAAAACACCGCTTGCATTTCAGCGCAAAGGTCAGCTCGATCCAAAAATAGATTCTATTATGTTTGGCGCTGCTAAAGGCTTTGTTTACGGCCCTTATTTGTCAGGCGATAGCTACAAGCTTTCTAAATTGGTTGATGAGCAGGTAGGCCCTGATTCGGTAAAAGCAAGGCATATTCTATTGCCAATTACCACCAGCCCTGAAAAAACATTGGCAACCGCTGATTCAATCAAAAAATTGATTCAGGGCGGTAAATCATTTGCTGATTTAGCTAAGACATACTCAGTTGATAAAGGATCTGCCGATAAAGGTGGCGAACTTGGAACTTTTGGCCGTGGCAGCATGGTGCCAGCATTTGAAGATGCGGTTTTTGAAGGTAAAAAAGGTGATATTAAAATTGTTACCTCACAATACGGTGTGCATATCATCGATATTGAAGACCAAAAAGGTTCATCAAAAGTAGTTAAGGTTGCTACAGTAGATAAATTGTTAACAGCAAGTTCTGCAACGCAATCAGCAGCTTATAGCAAAGCACAGGCATTCCTGGGCACATTAAACGGCGATAATTTCAACGATCAGGCAAATAAAGCAGGTTTGAAAATTGTTAAGGCTCCTGATTTAAACCCGATCGCATCATCATTTAACACCATAACCAGTGGCCGCGAAATTGTACGTTGGGCTTATAAAGCAAGCGCAGGCGATTTCTCCGACCAGGTATTTACCAGCGGCGACCAATATGTGGTAGCTCGTTTAACACAAATTAACCCTAAAGGTACATTACCTTTAAGTGCTGTTAAAAAGCAAATAGCACCACAAGTACTTCTTGCCGTTAAAGGCAAAACACTTGCCGATAAATTGCAATCAGCAGTGAGCGGTGCATCAAGTATAGATCAGGTAGGTCAAAAAGCAGGTTCACCGGTTGTTCCTATCCAGAATATAGTTTTTGCTAACCCGGTAATCCCAGGTTCATCAGCAGAATATAAATTAATAGGTACTGTATTCGGTTCACAGCCGGGTAAAATATCTGCTCCTGTTATGGGCCAGTCAGGTGTTTATGTGTTTACCGTTGATAATTTTATTAAACCTGCACCACTTGCAAATGCCTTAAGGCAGAAACAGGAATTAGGCCAGGCTATATTGCAACGTTCACAACAAGGTATATTAGAAGCGTTGAAAGATAAGGCGAATGTAAAAGATTACAGAGTTAAGTTCTTATAACCAAATTAAAAGTAATTTTGTATCCGGGATCAGCGTTAAGCTTTTCCCGGATTTTTTATTTAATAGGATTATGGACATTCAGGAAAATATAATCAATAAAGTAGCGCAAAGCGGTTTGGTAACCCTTGATCCTGCTTCTTTCTATCCGCAAGGCGAACGTGTGTTATATGATATTAAAGATAACCTGTACATGGAGCTTATCCTGCGCGAAAAGGATTTCCGTGAGTTTGTAAAAGCACACGACTGGGCACAATATGACGGTAAAAACGTGGCCATAACCTGCACCGCCGATGCTATTGTACCTGCATGGGCATATATGTTAATTGCCAATAGGCTAGCACCACATGCTAGCGAGGTTGTTTTTGGCGATTTAGAGCTGCTAGAAACGGTTTTGTTTATAAAAGGTATATCTGGCGCCGATCTGGAACAATATCGCGACCAGCGCATCGTTTTAAAGGGCTGTGGCGATATACCTGTACCGGTATCAGCCTATGTTGAACTGACAAAGAAATTAACACCTATAGCCAAGAGCCTGATGTTTGGCGAACCATGCTCTACGGTTCCTATTTATAAAAGGAAAGACTGAAAGATTAGTCGCGTTTAATTGTCATTGCGAGGTACGAAGCAATCGCGAACTATGCACTATCGCTTTTCTATTTGCGATTGCTTCGTACCTCGCAATGACAAAGCGCAGGCCGGTGCGATACCTTTCCCTGGAACAGGGAAAGGAGGAGGATAGGGTAGAATATACGACAGGCTTTAAAGCGATTTCAGACTTACAATAGACTACCATCACCCCCATAAATGAAGAAATACCTTTTAGCCCTGCTATTTATTACCACTTCTATCAACCTAACCCAAGCCCAGGAGTTAACAATGGTTAACGACCCTGTTTTTAAAGTGGGCGAACAACTAAGCTATCGTTTAAAATACGGCTTTTTTACTGCCGCCGAGGCCGAACTTAAGGTTGAAAATACTGATATAAAGTATGATGGTCACCCGGCTTATCATATCGTAGTTGAAGGTAAAACTGCCGGTTCGTTTGATGTTTTTTACAAGGTGCGTAACCGGTACGAGAGTTATGTGGATCAAAAAACCTTATTACCTTATTATTATGCCGAGAACCGCCACGAAGGCAGCTGGAATCACAGCGATAAGGTAACCTTTAACCATGAAAGCGATAAGATAACAGCCAACAAAGGTACTTATCCGTATACAGGTAAGGTATTTGATTTTGTATCGGCTTATTATTTTGCCCGTACCATTGATATATCAAAAATGCACGTTGGCGATAAGTTTGAGCTGAAGTATTTTTTGGATGACGGCATAAACTCGTTAGGAATAACTTATGTGGGTAAAGAAAAGGTAACTTGCTCAATGGGCACATTCAATTGCCTTAAGTTTAACCCAACTATTATTCCGGGGCGTATATTTAAAAAAAATAGTAAGCTATATTTGTGGATTACTGACGATGACAACCGTATACCTGTAAAAGCGCAGGTTGAAGTTATCTTGGGCAGCATAACCATGGATTTAACGGGAGCCAAGGGGCTTAAATTTCCGTTAAATGCAATAAAGAATTAATTATGATGATTGAAGTAGGGAGTGTATTGGTACACGAGGATGTAGTGAAAAATAACTTTGTGTGCAATTTAAACAAGTGCAAAGGTGCTTGTTGTTTGGAAGGCGACTCCGGCGCGCCATTAAATGCAGACGAGTTAGATATCCTAAAAGAGATCTACCCAAAGGTAAAACCATACATGAACGCCAAAGGTATAGCGACTATTGAAAAAGTTGGTACCCATGTAACCGATTTTGAAGGCGATTATACCACCCCCTGCGTTGATGTAAATAAAGAATGCGCCTACGTGGTATTTGAAAACGGCATAACCAAATGCGCTATTGAAAAAGCTTACGAGCATGGCGATATCACCTGGAAAAAACCCATCTCCTGTCATTTATACCCCATCCGCATCACCAAATACCCTGAATTTGATGTGCTGAACTACGACCGCTGGAGCATCTGCAGCCCAGCCTGTACCTTCGGCGATGAATTGCAGGTACGTGTACATGAGTTCCTGAAAAACCCACTCATCCGTAAATACGGCGAAGAGTGGTATGAGGAGCTGGAAGACGCTGTGGCGAATTTATAGCACTGTTGCTTTAAGTAACTTATTTATATATTTAAGCCACCTAAACAGTGGCTTTTTTATTTAAACTAATGAAATTACACGAAATCTATCCTTACAGCAAACCATTCTTCTATATCGGCGCAATCTTGGGTTTTATAGATATATATTTAGATAATACAAAGAAAGCGGATACTTTTATAATATATGCTTTACTGATCTCGGGCTTTGTATTTATGCTATTAAGCTTTAAAAAGCCAAAGGAAAGTAAAAGCGACGAATTGTAAATTCAAACTAATAAGCTATTTAAAAAAAACTATGTCATTGCGAGGTACGAAGCAATCGCACGTAGAAAAGCGGTCTTGCACAGTTCGCGATTGCTTCGTACCTCGCAATGACATGCTTTTACATTTTTAAACAGTTTGTAAGAACAATACCCGCCTTTTGCAATTAAATCTCTAATATTGTAACATACTTACCGTGGTATAATATTATTATTAATGAAAACAGCTCTGATAACAGGTATTACCGGGCAGGATGGCGCATATTTAGCAGAGTTTTTGCTAAAGAAGGGCTACATGGTGCACGGTATCAAGCGTAGGGCATCATCATTCAATACAGATCGTATCGATCATCTCTACCACGATCCACATGAACCTAATGTTAAATTCAAGCTGCATTATGGCGATTTAACCGATTCTACCAATCTAATCAGGCTTATACAGGAGATCCAACCTGACGAGATATATAACCTTGCCGCCCAAAGTCATGTAATGGTAAGCTTTGATACACCCGAATATACCGCCAACGCGGATGGGATAGGGGTATTACGGATACTGGAAGCGGTACGTTTATTAGGCTTAGGCAAAAAAACAAGAATATACCAGGCCTCAACATCCGAGCTTTATGGTTTGGTGCAACAGGTGCCGCAAAGTGAAACTACACCGTTTTACCCGCGCTCGCCGTATGCGGTGGCTAAAATGTACGGCTACTGGATCATCGTAAACTATCGCGAGGCATATAATATGTACGCCTGTAATGGCATCCTCTTTAACCACGAAAGTCCGGTACGCGGCGAAACATTTGTTACCCGGAAGATTACCCGTGCGGTATCAAAAATAGCTTTAGGTTTGCAGGATATTTTATACCTGGGCAATCTGTCGGCGCAACGGGATTGGGGCCATGCCAAAGATTATGTTGAAGCCATGTGGCTGATGCTGCAACAGGATAAAGCCGAAGACTTTGTAATAGCTACAGGAATAACCACCACCGTTAGGGAATTTATAAAAATGGCCTTTATGGAATTGGGTATCGAAGTTGAGTTTAGCGGCAAGGATCAAAACGAAAAAGGCGTTATTATTGATATTGACGAACAAAAGGTTACAGAATTGGGTTTAAACCCTGATGCCTTACGGTTTGGCCAAACCGTAGTTAAGGTTGATCCTAAATATTTTAGGCCAACCGAGGTTGATTTGTTGATTGGCGACGCATCAAAGGCAAAACAAAAATTAGGCTGGCAGCCCAAATACAGTTTGCAGGATTTGGTAAGTGACATGGTAAAGTCGGACCTGCAATTAGTGAAAAGAGACGACTATTTGAAAAAAGGTGGTTATAAAACACTTAACTACTTTGAATAAAATATTAAATATGAAAAGAATATTTACAAGCATTATATTATTACTATCTATTATTGGCGTTGCACGATCTCAGTCGGAGTATATGCCATATTCTTATCAGTCGTACCAAAAATTTAATGCTATAGAATATTCAACTACAACCAATGAGCATACTTCGTTTAAGCCTTATATTATCGACTCAGTAACTAAAGTTCGTTATGATTCATTGATGAATTATAATGCCGATGGTAAACAACATAGCTGGGGTTACAATAAACTATTTAACGAGCATTTGATCGACATAAAATCAGCAAACAGTACCTTTTATGCTGACTTATTGCCAAACTTTACCATGGGTAAAAACTTATCCGACGCTAAGGAAAGCACCTCATTAGTATCATACGGAGCTCAAATTGGCGGTACGGTAGGCAATAAATTGTATTATTATGCCAGCTGGTACGGCAATCAGGGCGATTTCCCGGCTTATGAAACGAATTATATCAACCAAACCGGTATTATCCCCGGCGAAGCAAGGGCTAAAGTTTATGGCCTTAACAACTACGACTGGCAATATTATACCGCCGTTGTATCCTACACGCCAAACAAATATTTAAACATTACCGCAGGTAACGATAAAAATTTTATTGGTGATGGTTATCGCTCGCTCTTTTTGTCTGACTATATATCACCTTACCCATTTTTTAAATTAACAGGTACATTGGGTAATGTACAATATACTGCCATGTGGGCACATTTTGATGATCCGGATGATTTGGATGCCAGCGGTAGTCCCCGCCAAAAATGGGGCGTATTCCATTACTTTGATTGGAACGTAAGTAAGAAGCTTTCCTTTGGTTTCTTTGATTCAGTTATTTGGTACGATAAGGATGATGCAGGTCACGAACGTGGGTTTGATGTAACCTACCTAAACCCGATCACTTTTTTACGCCCGCTTGAAGCATCAAATGGATCACCGGATAACGCGTTGATTGGCTTTACGGGAAAATATAAATTAACAGATGGTATTACGGGCTATGGGCAATTCATGCTTGATGAGTTCCAGGCAAAACAGTTTTTTACGGATAACGGCAGTTCCCGTAATAAATACGGCTACCAACTAGGTATAAAAGGCGCGAATATGTTTGGCGTAAAAGGCTTAAATTATTTGTTGGAAACCAACAACGTTAAACCATACACCTATTCTGAACGTGGCCCTATCCTAAGCTTTACAGGTAATGGCGCACCATTGGCACACCCTTGGGGCGCTAACTTCAGGGAATTGGTTGGGCAATTGAATTACAGCTACAAAAGATTTGATTTTTCAGGAGAGGCTGATTACGGGCATTACGGACAAGACCCTTTAACAGGGCAGGATTACGGCATGGACCCATATCAGGATTATACCACACCTGCTAAACTGGAAGGTAACTACATTGGCCAGGGGGTAACAACCAATATGTATTATCTGGAAGGGAAAGTAGCTTATGTACTTAACCCCAAATACAACTTAAGGATAGAGTTTAGCGCCTTATATCGTGATGAAAAGAATGCTGATTATGACGATAAAACCACCTTGTTCACCATCGGTATTCGCAGTTCATTCCGCCAGATATATGATGATATAGCTGCCCCTAGAACACATTAATTTTTGATGTGCAGATATGCAAATTTGCGGATGTGCAGGTGATTTAATATTTGCGTAATGTAAGCATCTGCATATTTGCACATCCTCTCATCTGCACATCTACGAAGCAATCGTATGCGCTTTGCGTTTACCCGCTATGGCTTTAACTTTCGCGGCAATTGATGTGGCATCGTAACCGCATTCGGCCCATAGTTCGGGCTGTTCGCCGTGTTCAATAATATGGTCAGGGATACCGAGGCGAACTACATCAGCTTTGTATTTGTTATCAGCCATAAATTCAAGTACTGCGCTTCCCATACCGCCTTCCAGGCAGCCATCCTCAACAGTAATTACTTTATTAAATTTCTTGAAAACATCATGCAGCAAAGCTTCGTCCAAAGGTTTCACAAAACGTAAATCATAATGCGCAGGGTAATAACCTTCGGTATTTAAATCGGCAGTAGCTTTTACCACTTCGTTGCCAATGGTTCCTATAGTTAAAATGGCAACTTCTTCGCCATCGCATACTTTACGGCCTTTGCCAACAGGTATGGCTTTCATTGGGCGTTGCCAATCAACCATAACACCATTACCACGCGGATAACGTATTACAAACGGCCCCATATCGTCCTGCTGTGCAGTAAACATCAGGTTGCGCAATTCTTCTTCGTTCATTGGTGCTGATACCGTCATGTTCGGTATACAACGCATATAAGCCAAATCATAAGCGCCATGATGTGTCGGCCCATCGGCGCCGGCTATTCCGGCACGATCAAGACAAAAAACAACATTCAGCTTTTGTATAGCCACATCATGTATCACCTGATCATACGCCCTTTGCATAAAGCTGGAGTATATATTACAAAACGGGATCAATCCCTGCGAAGCTAATCCGGCTGAAAAAGTTACCGCGTGCTGTTCGGCAATACCCACGTCAAATGCACGGTTAGGCATAGCCTTCATCATCAGGTTTAATGAGCATCCTGAAGGCATTGCCGGTGTAATGCCCATTATTTTAGGGTTTTGCTCGGCAAGCTCAATTATAGTGTGGCCAAAAACATCCTGATATTTTGGAGGTTGAGGCTTATCGTATTTAGTCTTTTTTATTTCGCCGGTTATCTTATCGAACAAGCCGGGGGCATGCCATTTGGTTTGATCTTTTTCAGCCAAAGCATAACCTTTACCTTTGGTGGTAACGCAATGCAATAGTTTTGGCCCCGGTATATCGCGCAAATCTTTTAGCACTTTAACCAAGTGCTCCACATCGTGCCCGTCAATCGGCCCAAAATAGCGAAACTGTAACGCTTCGAAAAAATTACTGCGTTTAAGCAAAGTGCCCTTAATGCTTTTCTCAATTTTCTTAGCGAATTTAAAAGCATCCGGCCCCATTGCCGATATTTTGGTGAGTACCGTAGCAATATCATCCCTAAAACGGTTATAAGGCTTTGATGTGGTAATATCGGTCAGATATTGTTTCAAAGCACCTACGTTAGGGTCAATAGCCATGTTATTATCATTCAAAATAACCAACAGGTTCGAGTTTTCAATGCCGGCATGGTTCAATGCCTCAAAAGCTATACCCGCGGTCATGGCGCCATCGCCAATAACGGCTACGTGCTGCCTGTCGGTTTCGCCTTTATAATGCGAAGCCACCGCCATGCCCAATGCTACCGAAATAGAGGTAGAGGAGTGCCCAACGCCAAATGCGTCATAAATACTTTCAGAACGTTTAGGGAAGCCACTGATACCTTTATAAAGACGGTTGGTATGAAACTGATCGCGGCGCCCGGTTAATATTTTATGGCCGTAAGCCTGGTGGCCAACGTCCCAAACCAGCTGATCATAAGGGGTGTTAAGTACATATTGCAGGGCCACAGTTAATTCAACAACACCTAAACTCGCGGCAAAATGGCCGCCATTTACCGACACAACATCTATAATATATTGGCGTAATTCCTGACAAACCTGCTCGAGCTGATCTTCTGTAAGTTTCTTTAAATCAGAGGGGTATTGTATATTTTGAAGTAAATTTCCGGCGGGTACCTGCATTGCTATTCTTAACAGTATTTTAACTTACAAAGTAAGTTATTTAATTCGGAAAACAGATATAGTTAACGTAATAATTGTTTGTGGAATTTACTCACCCGACTACGCTTCGCTGGCCGACCTCTCTATCGCTTCGCGACAAAGAGGTGAAAAATATTATATTAAATTTCTCTCTTTGCCTTCCACTGGTCGAAACTTATAGCTTCGACCTAAAATGTATTAAGCTTGTAGCTTAATTATAATTGTAGTATAGTTATTCGCAAGCAGGATGCTTGCTACATTATTAAGGTCTAAGTTACACTTCGTTAAACGTAAACCAGTGAGAGACAAAGAGGTGAAAAAACAGGTCCATTTCCCTCTTTGCCGCTTGCGGCAGAGAGGGTGGTCGAGCGGAGCAAGACCGGGTGAGTTGTCTGCGAGAGAGCGCACAAGTTAATAAACATTTCTTTTTCTCTCCAATTAACTTATTTTTGGTTGATGACAATGGTAGAAGAAGGCTTTGAAATTAAATTAACCCAGTTTGAAGGGCCATTTGATCTGCTGCTTTTTTTTATTGAACGCGATGAGCTTAATATTCAGGATATTCCCATTGCCCAAATTACCGATGATTTCCTGAACTACCTGCACCACATGGCTACCCTGAACATGGAGGTTGCCAGCGAATTTATTTTTGTGGCCGCTACACTGATGCGCATCAAGGCTAAAATGCTGCTGCCGCGATTTGAGGTTGATGAAGCCGGTAACGAGATTGACCACAAAGAAGACCTGATTCGCAAACTGATTGAATACAAAAAAATAAAACAGGTTTGCGAAGAACTTCGCCCATACGAAGATGAGCGTTTTAAACAGGAAAAGCGTGGTAACATAGCGTACGACCTGGAGCAGGTAGAAAAAGTGCCCTTACCTGGCGATGAATTGCAGGAGTTAAGCCTGTATAGATTGATGATGGTCTACGACCGCCTTAACAGAAACTATGAGTCGCGCGAGAAGCAGGTTACCCATACCATTGTCCAATACCCTTACACCATCGAAAAGCAAAAAGAGGCCATCAAGCAATTATTAAACATCAATAAAATGCTCGATTTTAAATCAATCGCCGGCAACTCCGATAACAAAGTTCACTTCGTATACAATTTTTTAGCTATGCTGGAGATGCTGCAACAGGAGCTAATTAAAATAGAGGTAGGGTTGGGGTATAATAATTTTTGGATAGCATCGAAGGAAGTCGAATAATTAGGGCATACTAAACCCATTGTCATTCTGAGCGGAGCGAAGAATCTTCTTCGATTTGCAAAGTTCGCATCCATGATTTAGAAGATTCTTCATTGCATTCAGAATGACAAATGGTACAATTTCTTTACCCACCTTGTTACTCTGAGCGGAGCGAAGAATCTTCTTCGATTTGCACGGTCCGCCATCCCAACAAATAACATTATTTAACATATTGGCATCAAGATAATTACTGATCGTGTTGCACATTTGTGATAACCAAAATATTATCATTATGCTAAAAAGCTATATCAAAATTGCCTGGCGAAACCTTTGGAAAAACAAAGCTTTTTCTATCACCAATATTTTTGGTCTTTCAATAGGTATTGCTTTTAGTTTGCTGATAGGCGCATATGTTTGGGGTGAGCTGCAGGTAAATCATCAGCTGAAAAATGCAGATAATCAATATATCATTCAAAGTAAATGGAAAGACCCAAATATGGGGTTTGAAATTGGAAGTGACGCGGAATTACCCAAAGCGCTTAAGGAAAACTATCCGGGCTTAGTTACTAATTATTACCGGTTTGACGGTATAACCACCGATGTATCAAAAGGGGATAAGCACTTTCGTGAGACCGTACAGATAGGGGATAGCACTTTGCTCAACATGTACGGGTTTAAATTGTTGCAAGGCAATAAGAATACAGCGTTAAATGATCCCTTTTCGGTAGTGATCACTTCGCAAATGGCGATGAAATATTTTGGCCGTATAGATGTGGTTGGGCAATTGCTGAATTTTGAGGGTTTTTCAGGCGATAAACACGATTTTACTGTGTCGGGGGTATTAGGAGATGTTTCGAAAAACTCCGTTACTGCCGTAAGCGCCCGCAATGTTTCCGACTTCTTTTTTAATGCTGATGCTGCCAAATATTTCAAAAGAAATTTAAGTGGTTGGGATAATACCTATATCGTAGATTATATCGAACTGAAAAAAGGCATAGATCCCAAGGCCGTTGAAAAGGCTATGATTGCCTTGCTTCACAAAAACGCTCCAGAACAAATCAGCAAAAATTTAACGCCCTACCTGGTTGCTTTAAAGGATTACAATATGATTGCTGAAGGTGGCATCGTTAAAAAAATGACCTACACACTGTCTTGTATTGCTTTGTTTATTTTGTTGATGGCGATTATCAATTTTGTAAATATTTGTATAGGCCGGGCTTCGGGAAGAATGAGGGAAATGGGTATACGTAAAGTAATGGGCAGCTTGCGAAAACAGCTGATATGGCAGTTTTTAGCCGAATCGACTTTAATAGTAATGATAGCGATGGTAGTTGCACTGGTTATTTACTTAATAGCAAGGCCATATTTTAGTGATACACTTGGTAAAAATATCATGGGTTTATTTTCTTTTCCTGTATATTTTATACCCATTCCGTTTGTGTTTGCTTTAATTGTTGGCGTGTTGGCAGGCATTTATCCTGCATTAGTTTTGTCGTCGTTAAAATCGGTCGACTCGCTAAAAGGGAAATTGGCTTCGGTAAAAGAAAGTGTGTTTTTCCGTAAATCACTGGTTGTTTTTCAATTCGCTACGGCAGCTATTGTTTTAATTGGCGCGATAATAGTATCGCAGCAGGTAAACCTGTTCTTTAGCAACAATTTAGGCTATAATAAAGATTATGTGATCTATTCGCAAGTGCCAAGGGATTGGTCGCCAAAAGGTGTTCAAAAAATGGAAGCGATTCGCTATCAACTTTCACAAATGCGGCAGGTAGGCAGCATTACCTTATCTTACGTAATTCCAGATGGTGCAAACGGTGGTAATTATCCGGTTTACCGTCAGGGCGCAAACCCATCACAAACTATAGTAGCACAAGGGTTAACCGTTGATAATCAATATGCTTCAACCTATAATATCCCTTTAAAGGCCGGGCAATTTTTTAAACCTGTTTTTAACCCGGCAGACAGTGCGGATGTGGTAATTAATGAAACAGAAGCAAAAGCTTTGGGATTTAAAAATGACGATGAAGCCATTGGTCAAAAAATAATGTCGCCGAGTTACCCTGGTGCCTCTACTATTTGTGGCGTTACCGCCGATTTTCATTTTGGATCGATGCAATCCAAAATATTACCTATCACGTTTAATAATGTTAATTATAGTACTTATTACCGTTACTTCTCCATCAAGCTGAAACCGGGTGACATACAGAAAAGCTTGTCAGTTTTACAAAAAAAGTGGGCCGAGCTAATGCCCGGCGCCCCATTTGAATATAAATTTATGGATGATGCCCTTAAAAGCGTTTATGCAACCGAACTGCAACTAAAAAAAGCAGCCTACATTGCCACCTTTTTAGCCATAATAATTGTGCTGCTTGGTGTGTTGGGTTTAATATCACTAAGCATACAAAAACGTACCAAAGAAATAGGTATTCGTAAGGTATTGGGCTCGTCTGTTGCGGGCATTACTTCACTTTTTCTGAAAGACTTTTTAGGCGTAGTTTTAATTGCTGGTTTAATTGCCTGCCCGCTGGCGTATTTTATGATGCAAAAGTGGTTGAATGATTATGCTTATAAAATCAGTATATCGCTTTCGCCTTTTGTTTTTTCGATCGCATTATTAACGGCTATAACCGCGTTTCTTATTATGCTGCAAACTATAAAGGCGGCTTTCGCCAATCCGGTAAAAAGTTTGCGGAGCGAATAGGCAAGTTATTTTGTCATTCTGAGCACAGCGAAGAATCTTCTGAAAGCGAAATTCGAACTATGTTTGTTGAAGAAGATTCTTCGTTCCTCAGAATGACAATTCTATTTTACAAAACATCGGTAAAATTTACCCGCAAGGCAGGAACACAAATTCCTGTTTTTTTTGTTTAATAATGGCTAACATCTAATTACTTAACTATCAAAAAAGGGATTTTTTGCTAACTTAGCGGCGTTTTTAACCCATCGCATGAAAAGAGACAAATTAATATTTAAGCTGTTAGACGAAGAGCAACAACGCCAGGAAGAAGGTATTGAACTAATCGCATCTGAAAACTTTGTAAGCCGGCAGGTAATGGAAGCTGCAGGTTCAGTAGCAACCAATAAATATGCCGAAGGCTTACCAGGTAAACGCTATTACGGTGGCTGCCAGGTGGTTGATGAAATTGAAACTATCGCTATTGAGCGCGCTAAACAATTGTTTAATGCGGAATGGGCAAACGTACAACCACACTCAGGCGCACAAGCAAATGCCGCTGTTATGCTGGCATGCCTGCAACCAGGCGACAAAATATTAGGTTTCGACCTTTCACACGGTGGTCACTTAACCCATGGTTCAGCAGTAAATTACTCTGGTAAATTATATGAGCCACATTTTTACGGAGTTCGTAAAGACACAGGTTATGTTGATTATGATCAGCTTAAAAAGGTTGCCTTAAAAGAAAAACCAAAGATGATCATTTGCGGTGCTTCGGCTTACTCGCGTGATTGGGATTACGAATTTATACGTAAAGTAGCTGATGAAATTGGCGCGCTTGTTTTAGCTGATATTTCGCACCCTGCCGGTTTAATAGCACGTGGTTTATTAACCGATCCGCTGCCGCATTGCCATATAGTTACTACAACTACACATAAAACATTACGCGGCCCGCGTGGTGGCCTGATTTTATTAGGTAAAGATTTTGAAAATCCATGGGGTTTAAAAACACCTAAAGGCGAAATTCGCATGATGTCTAATTTATTAGATATGGCAGTTTTCCCGGGTATACAGGGTGGCCCGCTTGAGCATATCATCGCGGCAAAAGCTATTGCCTTCGGCGAAGCTTTGAGCGACGATTACATGAAATACATTGTACAGGTTAAAAAGAATGCAGCAGCAATGGCTAAAGCATTTATTGATCGTGGTTACGAAATCGTATCTGGTGGAACCGACAATCATTTAATCCTGATCGATCTGCGCAATAAAAATGTTACCGGTAAAGCAGCCGAAAATGCATTAGTTACTGCTGACATCACCATTAATAAAAACATGGTGCCTTATGATGATAAATCACCATTTGTTACCTCCGGCATACGTGTAGGTACAGCAGCTATCACCACTCGTGGTATGAAAGAAAAACAGATGGAGCATATTGTGGAGCTGATAGACGCGGTTATCGCGGACCCGGAAAATGAAAATTCAATCAAAAAAATACGTAAAAGGGTACACAAATTGATGGAAGATTTTCCATTATACAAGCATAACAAAGCGTTGGATTAAAAATCAAAAGTGACCAAAAAAGAAACTTCTTCGGGCGACGAGAATGAACGCTTAACGGCGCTAAATTCCTACAATGTACTTGATACATTGCCCGAGAAGGAGTATGACGCTATAACACGCCTGGCATCATATATATGCCAGGTTCCTATTGCGCTTATTTCATTAATTGATGAGAACAGGCAATGGTTTAAATCAAAGGTTGGTTTAGATGCAGCTGAAACGCCACGCGCTGATGCTTTTTGTCATTACACCATTCTTGACGATAAAATACTCGAAGTAAATGATGCGCTTAAAAGCGACTTATTTAAAGATAATGTATTAGTAACCGGTGCGCCTAATATCAGGTTTTATGCAGGCGCACCGCTTATTGACCCCAACGGTCATCACTTAGGTTCTCTATGTGTTATTGACCGTGTCCCCCGAAAACTTACCGATGCACAAAAAGACGCCTTACGCACCCTTGCAGATGAAGTAATGTCGCATCTGTTATTAAAAAAACAGAAAGAGGAGCTTGAAGCATCACTGACGGTTCACAAAGATTTTTACCGCTTATTTAATAGTTCGCCCGAAATTCATCTGATTGCCGACAAGGACTCCAATATTGAGTTGATAAACGACGCGATAGAAAACGTATTGGGCTACACGCCGCAACAGGCTATTGGCAAATCGTTATGGTATTTTGTTGTTGGCAATAATCGTGAACAATTTGTACCGACTTTTGAAAAGGCCATAACCTCAAAACAAGCATTTGAGATTGAAACCGAAACCGTTACAGCCGATAAACAGATAAAATGGATTGGTTGGTGCGCAATTGCCAAAGAAGGGAAATGGTATGCCAGTGGCCGCGATATAACTTATCAGAAGAAATTATTGGCAGAGCTTGAACAATTGTCGCTGGTAGCGAGTAAAGTTCACAATGGAGTAGTTATAAGTAATGCTGATGATCAGATAATCTGGACAAATGAAGCGTTTGAGAAAATAACAGGATATAACTTAAACGATGTAAAAGATAAGCGTTTACGCGATGTGCTAAATGGAATACCCACTCCTGAACAGAAACAAAAATTAGATTTAGCCATCAGCAAAAAAGAATCGTATCAGGCTGATTTGTTGATAAGCCGTAAAGATGGTAAGTCGATCTGGATCTCTGTTATCAATTCGGTTGTGCACAATGCCGAAGGCAAGATAGATAAGTTCATCCGTATAGTAATAGATATAACCTTACGAAAGAATGCCGAAAAAGACCTGGATATATTGTCATTCGCGGCCCGTAAATCGCCAAGCGGTACATTGATCCGTGATAAAGATGGCAAAGTGATCTGGATGAACGAAGCGCTGGAACGTATATTGGGTTACACGCTGGATGAAATGAGGGGGAAAACCCTTGGCAAAAGACTGATGGGTAAAGACAGCAATGTCGAAGAATTTAACAAAGCGGTAGAGGCGGTTAAGCAAAAGAAACCTTATGAGCTTGAGCTGAAGATATATCGCAAGGATGGTACTCCAATTTGGGCATATTTATCAAATAGCCCGCTGCTGAATGAAATGGGTGAGGTTGAGCGCCAAATAACAATAGCTGTTGATATTAGCGAGCGTAAAGCTGCCGAAGAACAATTAAAATTACTCTCTTTAGTAGCCAGTAGTACTACCAGTGGGGTTGTTATAAATAACCTTAATGGTGAGGTGGAGTGGATAAATGGTGCATTTGAAAAAATTACCGGTTATAATATAAATGATGTTAAGGACAAGCATTTGGGCGATACCTTAAAAGGTGAGCTTACCGATGTGTCGATTATTGAACGAGCCCGGCGGTTATCCCAAAATAAACAATCGTTTGAGGTTGATTTATTAGCCTATCGAAAAGACGGGCAACCACTATGGATATCCGTAATAAACTCGGTTATTTTAACCGCCAGCGGCGAGGTTGATAAGTATATTGAGGTTATTATCGATATCACCTCAAAAAAGAAGATTGAGCTGGAATTGATCTCGGCCAAAGAACAAGCGTTGCAGTTAAACAGGGCCAAGGATATGTTTATATCCGTAATGAGCCATGAGATACGTACACCGTTAAACGCTGTTATTGGTATGTCGCGATTACTGATTGATAATGATCCCCTGGAATCACAAAAAGAGAACCTGGACATACTTAAGTTTTCGGCAGAAAATTTAATGACCCTGATAAATGATGTACTTGATTTTACCAAGATAGAAACAGGTAATATTGAATTGGAAAAGGCTGAGGTTAACCTGCGGGAAATGGTTCATCGCGTGGTGAATTCTATGCAATACAAGGTAAGTGAAAACAATATCTACCTAAAAGAAACAATTGACGAGGCACTCCCGGAATTTATTATAGCAGATAGTGCAAGGCTGGTACAAGTACTTTTAAACCTGGTAAACAATGCTATTAAGTTTACAGACAAAGGCGGCGTAACCATAGATTTAAGAGTTTTAGAAGAAACCAACAGTAATATCCGCATACGGTTTGCGGTTACTGATACCGGTATTGGAATAGCAAATGATAAACTAGGCACAATATTTGAGTCGTTCAAGCAAGCCGAAGCAGATACCACCCGAAAATATGGTGGTACAGGTTTAGGCCTTGCTATAAGCAAACGTTTGGTTGAACTACATGATTCAAGAATAAACGTTGAGAGTGTTTTAGGGCAGGGATCAACCTTTTGGTTTATTATTACGTTTAATAAAGTTAAACATCATACAAATATTACTAACGACAAAATGGAAATAGGACTGCGCTTAAATGTACTTGTAGTTGACGATAACCAGATTAACCGGATATTAGTTAATAAAGTACTGCAAAAATGGGGTGCTCAGGCTGATTTTGCCGAAAATGGGGAAGAAGCCGTTGATAAAATAGCAAGCAATATGAACTATGACGTTGTTTTAATGGACATACATATGCCTATTATGGGAGGGCTCGAAGCCACCCAGATTGTACGCGCCAAACCTGAAGCTTACTTTCAGCAATTACCTATTGTTGCATTAACGGCATCAATGCTTAGCAGCGAAATTAACCAAATGGACAGCGCCGGTATGAATGATTTCATCCTAAAACCATTCGACCCTAAAACACTGTTTGAGAAATTGAGCAGGTACCAGAAAGTATAATTAAAAGTGCCGATTAGCCCTTTAACCCCAATATTCTATCCGCATTTAAATAGGCTATTTTTTCTTTATCCTGTATAGGAAGATCCATTGCATCTAAGAATGCTTTACCCTGCGCATTAGTACTGAATGGATAATCAACGGAAAACATAATATTATCTATACCGAATGTTTCAATGGCTATCTTTAGCGGTGGCTGGGTGAATAATCCACTTGTAGTAATATAAACCTGGTCTTTTAATGTTTGGCTGATAGTACGCTGATTAACCCCATTCTCATTCGGCCTGAACATATTATCGCATCGGGCCATCATCATAGGCAGCATTTCACCCATGTGACCGATGATTAACTTTAACTTCGGATACTTATCAAACGTCCCCGAAATAATTAATCTCAAAACGTGAATAGCAGTTTCTGAATGCCAACCCCATCCCGCTACAGACAATACTGTACCTGATTGCTTTGGTAACTCACTATAATAAGCATCCTTAACTGCTTTAGGCGGAATCCCGGGATGCAAGTATATAGGTACGCCTAACTCCTCTGCTTTTTGTAGTATAGGGGCATATTTATTATCATCCAAAAACTCGTCATTAGTTAAACCGTTTATCAATGCGCCCACGAACTTGTGGATTTTAACGGTTCGCTCCAACTCATCTGCTGCCGCTTGTGGATTAGTAGTAGGTAAATGCGCGAATACCGCGAACCTATCCCGTTGCGCAGATATTTTCTCTGCCAGCATATCATTGTACTTATGGGCAAATGTTGGTCCATCCTCAGGACTAAGCAAGTTTGCTCCAAAACTAATAACTGACAGAACCTGCATGCTTATTTCACTCTCATTCATTAATGTTAGTCGCTCACCGGTAACATCCGCCAATATAGGTGCAAGTTTTTGCATCATGGGTGATTGGTAAGCGCCGCTTAACTTATCTTCGGGGATAAGCGCTACCATTTCAGGAAATACAACATGTTCTTCAAGGGTTACGATACGCATAATAGAGTTTATTTGATATTGCAAAACAACTAATAATCAATCCAAAACAGGCATTGTATCAATTTGTTTACTCAGCGTAAGCAATGGTAGCAATGCTCAGTTTTACACCCTCAATCTTTAATAATTCCACGGCACAAGCCTCCAGTGTTGAACCGGTGGTTACAATATCATCCACCAATAAAATGTGTTTATTTCTTAGTTTTTCAGGGTCGATGACGGTAAAAACTTCCTGCATGTTCTCAAACCGGGTAAAACGACCCTTTTTCGTTTGAGTTTCCGTAGCACGGATGCGTATCAGGCTGGTATCATCAACCACTGCATTTAGTTTCTGCGCCAATCCATCTGCAAAGCAGGTACTTTGATTATATCCACGTTGCTTCAGTCGTTTTTTGTGTAACGGAACTGGAATAATTACATCCGCAGTATAAAAAATTTCATTTTTCACTAGCTGTGCCCCGGCAATATTACCCACCGCATGACCTATTTGCTGCATGCCCTTGTACTTAAGATGATGCACCAGGTTCTGCACCTTACCACCCTTGGTAAAGTAATACAGCGCATACGCCGCCTGCACGTTAACCTTACCCCAAAACTGGCGTGCAACAATATTATCAGCCTGTAAGTGAAAGTTAGTAAGCGGTAAGCTATACTGGCAACTCGTGCAAATAACTTGTTCATTAGCCATCAAACTCTCGCCACAAGCTGGGCAAAGTTGTGGAAAAAGTAACCCAACAAAATCAGCAAAGTAACTGCGCGATAATTTCACGCAATGAAATTAGGAAGAAATTTAAAATCTACAACTCTCTTTTCTATTGTCATTCTGAGCGGAGCGAAGAATCTGTACAGCGTTAACCAATTTACAGATTCTTCGCTCCGCTCAGAATGACAAAAAAGCTAAAATTGCGCGTAAACGCCCGACGGAAAACCGGGTCGGGAGCTGGCCTTGGGGGCAGAAGGTTTTTTCCGTCTTGATTTTGTTGGGTTACTTTTTTATCAAGAAAAAAGTAGTAGCCTCGCGGCAATGAGCGGATAGAATATCTTATAAAAACTCAAATTTGTCATTCTGAGGAACGAAGAATTTTCTAAATGAGTAAAGTTCGCTATACAGGGCGAAGAAGATTCTTCGTTCCTCAGAATGACAAAAGGAATTATTGGATTTATTCCTGAACAGCCACCGCTTTATCCTTAATCGCCAATTGCCCGCAAGCAGCATCAATATCCTTACCGCGACTACGGCGAAGATTGGTATTAATACCCTGACTCTTCAAGTAATCAGCAAATTTCTCAATCTTATCCTCACCGGCATTCAGAAAGGCGGCGAAGGCGATCGGGTTATATTCGATGATGTTCACTTTGCAGGGTATGTGCTTGCAAAATTTGGCCAGTTCAATGGCATCCTGTATGGTATCATTAAAACCATCAAAAACAATATACTCGTAAGTAACCGGATTTTTGGTTTTAGCGTAGTAGTATTTTAGGGCTTCGGCTAATGCTTTTAACGAGTTTTGTTCATTTATAGGCATTATGGTATTGCGTTTTTCGTCGTTAGCCGCATGTAGGCTAAGGGCAAGGTTAAATTTTACCTCATCATCACCCAGTTTTTTAATCATTTTGGCGATGCCCGCGGTTGATACCGTGATTCGTTTCGCCGCCATATTCAAACCGTCTTCGCTGGTGATCTTCTCAATCGAGTCCATCACATTTTTGTAATTCAGCAAGGGTTCGCCCATACCCATATAAACAATATTGCTTAAAGGGATGCCATAATTTTCTTGCGCCTGTTTGCTGATGAGTACCACCTGGTCGTAAATTTCATCTGGATTGAGGTTGCGTTTGCGCTCCATATAGCCTGTAGCACAAAATTTACATGTAAGGCTACAACCCACCTGAGAGGATACACAGGCCGTCATCCGGCCCGGAGTTGGAATTAAAACACCCTCAATCAGGTGCGCATCGTGCAAAATAAAAGAATTTTTTATAGTTTTATCAGCACTAAACTGTGAGTTGTTAATTTTGACATTATTTATTACAAAATTATCATCCAGCTTAGTGCGCAGTTCCTTTGAAATATTGCTCATATCGTCAAAAGAAGAACAGGATTTTTTCCAAAGCCATTCGTAAACCTGTTTTGCTCTGAAGCCTTTTTCACCCATTTGGGTAAAGTGCTGTTGCAGGGTTTGCAGGCTTATATTACGGATGTCTATTTTTTCTTTTACGGTGCTCACTTTTGCAAAGGTACTCAATTTAAAAAAATGTTGCTTTTTTTAAAGTCATCTTTTTATTTAATTAAGAAACAATAACTTAAAGTTAATTGTATTGTCTAAATAATCAAGTCGGATTTTAAAAGAAGGTATATGAAGATGCTAAGTTTTATTTGATGAAAAGTTTTACTGCTGATTACGTTTTTCCTGTTTATGCCGATCCGATCAAGAATGGAGTTGTTACTGTTGATGAGGGCGGAAAGATTCTCTCTGTCTCGGATTCAACATCAGCCACCGGCCCCCCACCCGAAAAGTTGAGCGGTATTATTTGTCCCGGTTTTATTAATACCCATTGCCATCTGGAACTTTCACACATGTTGGGGAAGGTTCCAACCAAAACAGGCCTGGTTGATTTTATCAAAGAAATAACCAAACAACGCGGCACTACCGACAGTGGCCTGATTACTGCCGCAGCCGAGAAATCTGATAATGATATGTATGAAAACGGCATTGTAGCCGTTGGCGATATATCAAACAACAACAGCACCATAGCCGTTAAAGCTAAAAGCAAATTACACTACCATACTTTTGTTGAAATTTTTGGCTTTTTACCCGACAAGGCCGACGAACTTTTTGAGAAAGCATTAACATTGCTGGAAGAATTTAAGCCACAGTCGGTTTCTATAACCCCGCATGCACCGTATTCAGTGTCAAAGGAGCTATTCAGGCTGGTTAAAAAATATTGCGAAACGCATAATAACCCGCTGAGCATCCATAACCAGGAGTGTGATGATGAAAATAAGTTTTTCAGGTATAAACTGGGTAAGTTTACAGAGTTGTATGAATACTTTGGTATGGATATAAGCCACTTTAAGCCACAGGCCCGTAACTCCATGCAATCCATCGTTCCGCTTTTAACCAATAAGCAGGAAATATTATTGGTGCATAATACCTGTACTAATCTAAAAGACATTTATTTCCTTAAACGTTTCGACCGTAAAATAAACTGGTGTTTTTGCCCCAATGCCAATCTTTATATCGAACATAAATTACCTAAGATCAACCTTTTTGTTGATCAGGGCTTTAATATTACCCTGGGTACCGATAGCCTGGCATCAAACCATGGTTTAAGCATTTTAAGCGAAATGCAAACTATCCAGCATAAATACCCGGCTATCAGTACCGCTAAATTGATGGAATGGGCCACCATAAATGGCGCCGGGTTTTTAGGCATTGATCACCAAAAAGGTACATTACAAGCAGGCAAAACCCCCGGCCTTAATTTAATAACCAATGTTAATGGGCTAAATTTAACACCCGAATCAAAAGTTAAACGATTAATTTAATCACATGCTTTTAAAAATCAGGTTTGTTGTTTTATTGCTGATCATTTGTACAGCGTGTAAAGTATCGGCCCAAAACAACCCTGTAGTTAAAACCGATAAGGGGTATATCATCGGCTTAACAGAAAATAAAATACAAGTTTTTAAAGGCATACCTTATGCCGCACCACCTGTTGGCAATTTAAGGTTTATGCCACCTGTTGAACATTCATCCTGGACTAATACCTTATCCGCAGCAAAATTTGGTTCTGTAGCTACGCAAACATCCGGCGATAAAATAATAGGTTCCGAAGATTGCCTTTCATTAAATATCTACACTCCAAAAGCCGATAATCATAAACGTGCAGTAGTAGTTTGGGTACATGGCGGCAGCATGACCAGCGGCTCAGGCAAAGGAATGAATGGCCACGCTTTTGCTGATAAAGACGATATTGTTACCGTCACCATTAATTATCGTTTGGGCGCATTCGGGTTTTTGTATTTGGGCGATGTTAATAGGCGTTATGCCGAATCCGGGAACTGTGGTGTGCTGGATGTGATCGCGGCTTTAAAGTGGATCAACAAAAATATTCCAGCCTTTGGCGGCGATCCACAACGGGTAACCATCATGGGCGAATCGGCAGGAGCGAAGCTCATCAGTGCTGTACTGGTATCGCCACAATCAAAAGGACTGTTTAGTCAATACATTGCCGAAAGCGGTTCTGTGCAATGTATCAGGGATACTGTAACCGCTAAAAATGAACGACTGCGTATTTTACATCAGATGGGCCTTGGTTCGCAGGATGTTTCAAAACTGTTGACCACGCCTGCTGATTCTATCATGAAGATACAGGGCGTAGTTTGCGAAGGCATTGGTGGTAACTCTTTTTTCGGCCCGATATACGATGGCGAAGTGATTAAAGAGGATGGCTATAAATATGCGGCGAGTAGCAGTTTTCCTCGTATAAAAGCGCTCATCGGCACAAATGAATATGAAGCGGCAGCATTCTTTTACTCTAACGAGGATTTGGATAAAGATAACGCCGCCTATTTAAGATCGTTATTTGGTGATGATTACCCGATGGTTTACGCCAGATATCATCAGCAATTAAAAACAGATTCGCCTTATACTGCCGGGGTAAAAGTGCTTACCCAATACATGTACCAAATGCATTCGTATCGCTTTGCAAAAGTGCTGGCTCAAAATAATATCCCGGTGTGGATGTACCGTTTTAAATATGATGATGGCAAACCTTTCGGTGCCAAACACGCCCAGGAGCTTCAATACATCTGGAACACCCGCGACGTAAATTCCATAACAGATAGCGCCAAAAAACAATTAACTATTAATATGCACGGTGCCTGGGTTGCATTCATCAAAACAGGCAATCCCAACATCGCCACCTTACCGCAGTGGCCGGGTTATAACAACAATACCCGCCAAATAATGGCGTTTGATACTACTAATAAAGTGATCGGTTTGAAAGATGTGTATAATGACACCAGCTTCCCATCGCAGGTATTTATGCTGAAATAAGGTCTTGTTTCTGTAATATCATTACAGCTGAATCATAATCAAATTGATTTACCATCAAAACATTCCTATTTTTGGGCAATGAGTATAAAACATCTCGATATAACTATAAAAGGCAAAGTACAAGGTGTATCCTTTCGCATGTCAACCAAAGCCGTTGCAGACCAGCTTGGTGTTTGCGGCTACATTAAAAATGCCGATAATGGAGATGTATTAATCGCTGCCGAAGCTAAAAGCAGCTTGCTTGATATGTTTTTGGATTGGTGCAATGAAGGCCCTGAAAAAGCCGAAGTAGCCTCCGTTGAGTCGCATGAAGGCGAATTGAAAAACTATCGTAATTTTGAGGTAGTGAAAAAGAACTTTTTGTGGTAGAAAATACCTTTAAATCGCAGGAAAAACCATTGTCAACAGCTAAAAAATTCGCGGGCCAAACCGCAGTATACGGCGTAAGCACCATTGCCAGCAGGGTGCTTACTTTTTTTCTTACCCCGCTTTATACCTGGGCATACCCAACAGCCGCATATGGCATATTAACCACCATGTACAGCTATGTTTCTATGACGAACGCTTTGCTGTCGTTCGGGATGGAAACTACCTTCTTTCGCTACTTTAACAAACATGCCGATAACAAGCAACGCGTTTATAATAACGCCTTTGCTTCAGTATTTGCTATAACCATTATATTCCTGCTATGCTCATTGCCATTTATTGGCAATATTGCCAATTTTGTCGACATCAGCCATGCGCAAAAAATGGCTTCCAAAGGCATCCAGGTTACAGCTGCAGTTGGTACTACCCATACTGATTTTGTAAAATACGTTTACCTTTTCCTGTCGATAGTAATCATTGATGCATGGTGCGCCATCCCTTTTGCCAAGATCCGTGCAGACGGCAGGCCATCCCGATACGGCCTCATTAAGCTAGCCAGCGTTTTAGTATTTATTGCCTTTAACGTTACTTTTATAGCAGTAATACCTTTTTGGTTGAAACACAGTTTGTTGGGTTCGGGTTGGATAATGCAATGGTATACCAAAGGCTGGGTAGGCTATGTGTTTGTATCTGAACTTTTGTCAAGCATTGTTACACTGCTGCTGTTATTGCCTGAACTATTAAAAATAAGGTTTGATTTTGATAAAGCAATGCTGTGGAACATGTACAGCTACAGTTGGCCGGTGCTCATTGCCAATTTATCCTATTTGGTTAATGAAAACATGGATAAGATATTATTAGGCAAGCTACTCCCGCACGGCAGCCTGAATGATGTAGGCATATACGGTGCCTGCGCCAAAATATCTCTATTCCTTAGTATTTTCGTAAATGCCTTCAGACTCGGTGCCGAGCCATTCTTTTTCAATCACGCCAAAAATAAAAATGCAGGCCAAACCTACGCCCGCATCATGGATTATTTTGTAATTGCGGTATGTGTAATATTTATTGCGCTGATCGCTAATATCCAAATCCTGAAATACTTTGTACACGGCGCGAACGCGACCCAAACCGCACTTTACTGGACGGGTTTACGCGTGGTACCGCCATTGGTGTTCGGTTATGTGAGCCTTGGTATCTATATGAACTTATCGGTATGGTACAAACTATCCGATCAAACTAAATATGGCCTATATATCTCCGGTATCGGCGCTATTTTAACCATTGTGTTGAATGTTATTTTTATTCCGAAGTATAGCTACATGGCCTCGGCATGGGTATCATTAATAGCTTATGCTACCATGATGGTGTTATCCTACATCTGGGGGCAAAAAAACTACCCGATACCATATAATATTAAAAAGAACTTGGTCTATATTATCTCGTCGGCAATAGTAGTTTACTTTTCTTTCTACGTATTTAACCGTAACCTATATATAGGCGATGCCATGTTATTATTATATGTTGGCGTAGCATTTTATTTTGAACGCGATAACCTAAAGGCTATATTTAAACGATGATTATAAGAGTAATAAACAAATCAAAAAACAGCCTGCCGGCTTATGAAACAATGCATGCCGCGGGTATGGATCTTCGCGCTGATGTGGAAGCAACTGTAACCCTTGCGCCAATGGAACGTAAACTGATACCTACAGGCCTGCACATTGAGCTGCCTGAAAGTTTTGAGGCGCAGATACGCCCGCGCAGTGGTTTGGCGTTTAAGCACGGTATAGGTATTGTAAATTCGCCGGGTACTATTGATGCTGATTATCGCGGCGAAATAAAAGTGCTGCTAATCAACCTTTCAACCGAAGTATTTGAAATAAATACCGGCGACAGGATTGCGCAAATGATAGTGGCGAAACACGAAAAAGTAGATTGGGAAGAAGTAGAGGTTTTAAATGAAACTTCGCGCGGAGTTGGTGGTTATGGTCATACAGGGGTTAGTTAATTAAATGAAAATCAGGCTGCTTACATCTACATTATTAATAATGCCGTTTTTTGCTTTGGCACAAAGTAAAACAACTGGTAGTGGGGCAATTATAGCCTCTGCGAGGCAAATGAGTCAGATGGATAGCCTGATGGTTAAACAGCTCTTCTACTCGGCTATGGAAGCCAAGGTGACGGAAAATTACAGTCAGGCTGCCGAAATGTTTAACCGCGTTTTACAAATGGAACCCTCAAATGATGCCGCCCTATACCAGCTTGCCGAGTTAAAAGTTAGTAAACAAGATTTTACCAGCGCCCAGGGATTGCTGGAAAATGCTGTTGCTGTAAACCCCAACAATAAATGGTACTGGCTGGCGCTTACCGAGTGTTACGAAAAGACCAATAACGCTATAAAGCTGGAAGGCGCGTTTAAGCAACTGATCAGGATTGATACGGACGATACCGATTATAGGATGGATTATGCCAGAGTTCTGTACTATGAACAAAAGTATGATGACGCGTTAAACGTTTACGACCAGATTATAAAAATGAATGGCGGCATGGATGATAACGTGCTGGCTGGCCGCCAAAAAATATATTTAAAACAAGGCAAGATAGATCTGGCTGCTGCCGAGGCACAGCAGATGATAGATGCTAACCCAACTGAAATAAGATACTCCCTGCTGCTTGCCGAGCTTTATAACTCTAATAATTTTGAGGATAAAGCGCTCAAGGTTCTACAAACAGCGGGGAAGACAGATCCTCAAAATCCCCAGGTGCATTTAGCCATGGCCGATGTTTATCGGGAACAAAAAAAATACGAAGATTGTTATAATCAAATCGAACTCGCATTCCAAAGCCCTGATCTGGACATCGATCAGGAAATAAAAATAATTTCCGGATACATCCCTAAATTCCCTGATGCTAACGCAAAAGCCAGTGCATTGGAGTTAAGCAAAACAATCACAGTGGCGCACCCCGATGATTATAAAGCCTGGGCCATGTACGGCGATATGCTTGCCCAGAATGAAAAACTTGCTGATGCCGAAACCGCTTATCGCAAATCAATCGCCATCGATGCACAGCATTACGAGGTGTATGATCAGCTGGTAAGGATAGAGATTAGTAATAGCGAATACGATGCTGCCATAAAAGATGGCGAAAACGCGTTATCCTATTTCCCCAACCAGGCCTGGATGAATTACCTGGTAGGCATCGCGTATTCACAGCAAAAAAATTATGAGAAGGCCATCGGCTATATAAAAACGGCAACATTATTGGCCTCGGATGATAAAGACCTGTTATCATTAAGCTATTCATCACTCGGCGATTGCTATCATGAATTAAAAGATAACAAAAACTCTGATGATGCTTATGATAAATCGTTGAGCTATAATCCTGATAACGCCTTCTCGCTGAACAATTACGCGTACTATTTATCGTTAAGAGGTGAGCAGCTTGATAAAGCGGCGCAGATGTCGGCCCATTCAAATGAATTGCAACCGAACACGGCATCGTTCGAGGATACTTATGCCTGGATACTATTCAGGCAAAAAAAGTATGCCGATGCCAAAATTTGGATTGAGAAGGCCATTTTACACGATAAAACAAATAGTGCTGTACAAACAGAACATTATGGCGACATAATGTTTTACTTAGGCGATACCGATTCCGCTGTTGCCAGCTGGAAAAAAGCTAAGGCCCACGGTGAGCAGTCGCCTATATTAGATAGAAAGATAAATGAAAGGAAATACGTTGAATAAGGTTTTGATAGCTTGCTGTTTGCTGGCCGTAGTTAGTTGCAAGGCGCGTAAAATAACCACTGCTAATACTGCAGTAGCAAAACATCCCAGTAGGTTAGCGATCGAACTTAATGATATTCGTTCACATCAATTAATGTTCGACACTTTTTCGGGTAAGGCACGTACCAGTTTGGATATAGGTGGTAACAAGAACGATGTTACCATGAATATCCGCATCGCCAACGATAAAAAAATATGGGTATCGATAACCGCTTTGTTAGGTATCGAGGTTGCGAGGGCAGTTATTACTCCTGATAGTGTGATGATCATCAACCGCTTGCAGGGCCTCTACGTTAAAAAGCCATTTAGCTTTATTTACGCTTATACCAATAAGCAAATTAATTATAATATGCTGCAAGCCTTGCTAATTGGTAACGCGATGCCAGCCTTGCTAAATGGCGATGCAGCGTTAGATACAACAAATAACGCCGTTACGTTAAGTGGTAATCTGGAGGATATAGTTTACCGCTTAATGCTTAATACCGATTTGCGGGTTACTCAAACCAATTTAGATAACCATAATCAGGGCGTATCGTTGCAGGTGAGCTATAATAATTTTATACAATCGGGCACGCAAAAGCTACCATCGCAAATAGATATCGCTTCTGTAGCAAAAGATAAAAAAATACAGGTTAATTTGCATTATGTTAAGGTTGACCTTAACCAGGCACAGGATTATCCATTTAGTATCCCGTCGAGCTATTCACCCCAAAATTAAATTATATTTTTGTGTGGATAACAGGCAGGATGATAAACTTGCTGCTGAACACAAACATATTCCCAAATACGGATGAGATCTTTTAAAATATTATTATTCCTGATTTTTGTTTTTGCGGCGATAGGGGCCCATGCCCAAAGCAGCTCTGAACTGAAGCACCGCCGCGATAAACTGAATGAGGAATTACAGGAGTTAAATACGGAGTATCAGCAAACTGCCAGCAATAAAAAAAGCACGCTGAAGCAATTGAACATCCTTAAAGCACAGATAAACCTGCGCGAAGAAAAGATCAGTAATATCAACTCCGAAATAAGAAACTTAGATAATCAAATCTCAGAGAGCAATAATTCCGTACGTAGTTTACAAAGCCAGTTAAGCCAGCTTAAAAAAGAATATGCGGCAATGATTATGTTCGCGTATAGAAACCAAAGCGCTTACAATAAGCTAATGTTTATTTTTGCTTCGCAGGATTTTAACCAGGCTTACAAACGTTTAAAGTATTTACAGCAATTTGGTACCTACCGTGAGCGCCAGGCAAATTATATTCAAAGCACTGAAAAGGACTTGAATGTTAAGATTGTTGAGCTAGATAAAACAAAACAGGCAAAGGGTGATTTGCTGAAAGACCAGGAGAAGGAAAAACAAACGCTGGGCGATGAAAGAACCACGCAGGTTCAGGTAGTTGTAGACTTGTCTAAACAAATAGGGCAGCTTAAACAGCAGCAAAAGGATGTTCAGCGTAAAATAGCTGCAACAAACCGAGAGATTGACGCGGCGGTACGAAGAGAGATTGAAGAAGCTAGGCGCAAGGCCGAAGAAGAAGCTAAAGAAGCAGCAAGATTAGCTGCGGCAAAAGCGAAAGCCGAAAACAGGGAAGTGGTAGCACCTAAAAGGGCGGCGATAACCAAAGTATCAAGCAATAGCGAGGTATTGAACGCTACGCCCGAGGCGGCCAGGTTATCAAACGACTTTTTGGGCAACCGCGGTCGTTTACCTTGGCCGGTTGCCAATGGCATGATAACACAGGGCTTTGGTGTTTATTATACGCCCGAGAATATTAAAAGCGAAAGCGATGGCGTTGATATAAAAAGCAACCCAGGCGCATCGGTAAGGGCGGTTTTTGAGGGAGACGTAATTAAGGTGGCCGATATCAGCGGTACTTATTTGGTGCTGATAAGGCATGGTGAATACTTTACCGCTTACTCTAACCTAAGGTCGGTTAGTGTTGCGAAAGGTGATAAAGTAAGTACCAAGCAAAGTATAGGAACAGTGGCTACGGATTCATCAACAGGCGAGGCTAACGTACACTTTGGTTTATACAAAGGCGTTACAGCGGTTAACCCTAAACTATGGCTGGCGCCAAATTGATTTGAAACTTTGTAATATTAAAATTGTTTATATTTGTAGATTAAAATAGAGAAGATATGTTTAGTCAAGTTTTTTTATTTTTCGAGTTTACCGCACCAGAGATAATGCTTATCCTGTTTGTAGTTTTGCTTTTATTTGGAGGCGAAAAACTTCCCGGACTTGCTAAAGGTTTAGGTAAAGGCATCCGCGAATTTAAGGATGCATCAGAAGGTGTAAAACGCGAAATAACCAGTCAGATAGATACTTTCCAGGCTAAAAAAGAAGCAGAAACAGCTGCGCAAAATCCGGCAACAAACCCGGTAAGCGATGTGCCTGTTGCAGCAACTGAAGCCCCGGCCGTTGTTGAGCATCATGATACCGTACCGGTTGCCGAAATAGGATCAGTAGCGGCGGTTGAGCCGGTGAAAAATACCATGCCGATTGCAGAGCCCGCCCACCTGAAGGAAACACCAATTGAACGTGTAGTTCCTGAACCGGCAAACACTGCACACGAAGAGCACAAAGCGTAAATAAGAATATTAATCATTACATAAAACTTAAAAATCATGGGATTAGATGGACCAGTGCTGATATTAATAGCCGCGGTAGTATTGCTGATGTTTGGAGGTAAAAAAATACCTGAACTGATGAAAGGCTTAGGAAAAGGCGTTAAAGAATTTAAAGACGCTACCAACGGCGAAGGCACTACAACAACCAACAATACTACTACTACTCCAACAAATACCGAAGATAAACCTAAGGTTTAATCTGCCGGTACCTCATACATTTGAAGGTCTGGAATCACATTTGATTTCAGATCTTCAATTAACTGTCTCTTCTCCGAGTAACAGTTATCGCTGGTGCGGTGAAAACACCGACCAGAAGCTAATTCATCAATAAATAACTACCACTAAAATAAATACATGCTAGCCTGTGGTCGGTGTTTTCACCGCACCACTTTTCTACTATATTTGTTTATGCAGCAGGGTATAGATTTTTTTACAGCTACATGCCTAAACTGGCAACCTTTATTACAGCCTGATCATCACAAAAAAATAATTCTTGATAGCCTGACTTTCCTGGTTGAAAATAAACGGATATGGCTTTATGGTTATGTGATAATGCCCAATCATGTCCACATACTTTGGTGTAAGCAACCCGAATGGCTTAATAAAAATGTTCAACAGCATTTTAGTAAATTCACTGCGCAGAATTTAAAATGGAGCTTGCAAAATAATTCTGCAGACCTTAGTTCGTATAAAAGCACTCAAAATGACAGGGAATACCAATTTTGGGAACGAAGGCCACATAAAGCAACCATGTATAACAGAATGGTATGTGAGGAGAAATTAGATTACATCCATAACAATCCTGTCAAAGCCGGATTATGTCAGTTACCTGAGGAATATGTTTATTCTTCAGCAACCTATTATATATTAAATGAAAACAATGGTTTACTTACTCACTACATGGAACACATCTAATTGCATTTGATTTCAGATCTTCAATTAACTGCCATTATTTTTAACAGGCAGTATCCAATTAACACAAGATATTACTTTCCGGTGTAAACTAATTTGCAGATTCTTCGCTCCGCTCAGAATGACAAGGGGCTTAATTGTGTCAAAAAAAGTTTGTCATGCTGAGGTACGAAGCATCTGTACACGTAACCACTTTTTAGATTTTCGCTGTTGCTGAAGAGAAAGTTACGAGCTGTGGTCGGTTTTCACCGCACCACTTAACAATAAATTTTCATTGTATATAATCAACAGTTATCTTTAAGGATTATCTGTCACTCCATGTCAAATCTTAAAAAAACGCTTAAATCTCTATTATTAATTTTCAACCTAATCTTTATTACCTCAATATTAAACGCTCAGGAACTTATTAAGACCAATAATCCGACTGAATGGTCTCAAGATTATCAGCCTTTCAGAATTGCCGGCAATTTGTATTATGTAGGCACTTACGATTTGGCATGTTATCTTATCACAACACCAAAAGGTAATATATTAATCAACACGGGCGTGCAGGATTCAGCTCCTATGATTCGGGCACATATCGAAGCTTTGGGATTCAAATTTTCTGATATTAAAATACTACTGGCCACGCATGCGCATTTCGACCATGTAGGCGCTATGGCCGATATACAGAAAATGACAGGTGCAAGGATAATGATCAACGAAGAAGATGCACAGGTATTGGCAGATGGTGGTAATTCTGATTATGTAATGGGCGGCAAGGGCCCAATGTTTAAGCCGGTTAAATCCGACTACCTTTTCCACGAAAAGGATACCGTAAATTTTGGTGGGATGCAGATCATAGTGCTTCACCATCCCGGCCATACAAAAGGCGCCAATAGCTTCTTGTTTAATGTTAAAGATGAACGCCGTGTCTATCGCGTATTAATAGCAAATATGCCCAGCATCCTTGATGAAACTAAATTATCAGGTATGCCCGGATACCCAAACGTGGGTAAAGATTATGCTTATACCTTGAACGCGATGAAAGATCTGCAATTTGATCTGTGGCTATCTTCTCATGCCAGTCAGTTCGGGCTGCATGAAAAGCATAAACCCGGCGACCCTTATCGTCCCGAGCAATTCATGGATCAAAAAGGTTATGACGCTGAATTAGCCGATCTACAAAAAGAATATTTAGAAAAGCTTACTGAGAAGTAGTTTTCAGTAAGTGGTCGATATTTTCACCATAGATGTTCGAAAGATCAAAAAGGGTCATGCAGGCACTCGAAGCATGCGGGAGAGCCACTGCGCCAACCCTTCGAGTGCCCTCAGGGTGACACCCATTTCAGTGTGTGGTCGATATTTTCACCACCCCAATTCACCAATCCTCAATTTTTCAAACCAATTACCGGATAAGTTTTTTATTTTAGCCCCATGGCTAAAAAGTATTCCTCTTTAATTGAAATAAAGGGCGGGTTGCAAAGTGGAGAAGTTACCGTTGAGAAACTGGTAAAATATTATTTAGAAAACATTAAGACTAATGTCCATTTAAATGCTTTTAACGAAGTTTTTGGTGAGGAAGCATTAAACCGTGCAAAAAATATTGATGCCCGCATCCAGTTAGGTAATGCCGGTAGACTTGCCGGTATGGTTATCGGTATAAAAGATAATATCTGTTATAAAGATCATAAGGTATCTGCCTCATCAAAAATATTGGATGGTTTTACATCCATCTACTCATCAACCATAGTCGAGCGTTTATTAGCCGAGGATGCCATTATCATTGGCCGTTGCAATTGCGATGAGTTTGCTATGGGAGCCAGTAACGAAAGTTCCTACTTTGGTCCAGTAAAAAACCATGCCGATAATACCAAAGTTTCAGGCGGATCATCAGGCGGTTCAGCAGTGGCTGTGCAAGCGGATATGTGCCATGCGGCTATTGGTACCGATACGGGTGGTTCAGTGCGCCAGCCAGCTTCTTTTTGTGGCCTGATAGGCTTGAAACCTACCTATGGCCGTATTTCAAGATATGGTGTAATATCCTATGCTTCCTCATTTGATCAGGTTGGCCCGATCACCAAATCTGTTGAAGATGCTGCCCTGTTATTAGAGGTAATGGCAGGCGTTGATGAATACGACAGCACATTATCCACCAAAGAAATCCCGGCATTTAGTACGGACTTAAAAGAACCGGGAAAGAAAAAGATCGCCTATTTACAGGAATCACTATCAAGCCCCGGTGTTGATGCCGAGGTAAAAAATGCCCTAACACAAGCCATAGATAAACTACGTGCCGAAGGCCATACCGTTAAACCGATCGCTTTTGAATATTTGGATTATTTGGTACCAGCATATTATATTTTAGCCACGGCAGAGGCTTCATCAAACCTGGCAAGATACGATGGCGTGCATTATGGCTACCGCAGTCCAAAGGCTACCGATCTGCAATCAACCTACAAGCTATCTCGTTCCGAAGGTTTTGGTAAAGAAGTTAAGCGCCGGATTATGCTGGGTACATTTGTATTAAGCGCAGGTTATTACGATGCCTATTACGCGAAAGCTCAAAAAGCACGCAGACTCATCCGCGAAAAAACGCAGGAAATTTTAAAAGAGTACGATTTTATACTAACACCAACAGCTCCTGAACCGGCCTATAACATCGGCAAGGAAGAAACCGATCCAGTGGTAAGTTACCTGGCAGATATTTTCACCGTACAGGCATCGTTATCGGGTTTACCGGCAATTTCTTTACCTGTAGGCAATAATAGCAAAGGTTTACCGTTAGGTTTACAATTATTAGCCGGACAGTTCGAAGAGCAGGAATTGTTAAATTTTTCAAAATATTTCGTTAAGCTATAAAAATTTGCAACCTTAGTAATGTTTAAGGCGTATCAATACTTTTAGTTAAAAACCCTATTGATAAAGATGAAGAGATTATTTATCCCGATTTTATGCCTAATATCCTTGCAGTTCGCGAATGCGTCAAGCATCTTTAAATCAGGTCCTTTAAATACATCTATCCAACTTTTTGGCGATACTACATTCGCGCATGCCGCGGCTAACAACGCGCAGCTTAACGCCGACCAAAGTGTTATTAAACAACGCCTCGACGCTATAAAAAAAGACGTTCCCTTAGATTATAACGAGTTCGTACAGAGCTATATCGATCTCTACTCCCAAAACCGTGAAGAAATGGGCCATGTTATTGGCTTATCAAAATATTACTTCCCTATTTACGAAAAGATATTCCGTGATGCCGGTATCCCGCCTGAAATTGAATATCTCTCAATAGTGGAATCCAAGCTCGATCCAAATGCGATTTCACGCGTAGGCGCAACCGGCCCCTGGCAATTTATGGGTACTACCGCCAAATTATATGGCCTAAATATGGATGGCTACATCGACGAGCGCCGCGACCCGGTGCGTGCAAGCTACGCCGCCGCCGCTTACCTTAAAGATGCCTACGAAGAATTTGGCGATTGGCTGTTAGCCATTGCTTCATACAATTGTGGCAAAAGTAATATTGAAAACGCTATGGCCAAAGCCGGTGGCGCTACCGATTTCTGGTCCATCCGTCAATACCTACCTGCTGAAACCCGTAACTACGTGCCTGCCTACATCGCGGTAGCGTATATCATGAATTACTACAACAAGCACAATATTACCGCCCAGCCATGCAGTTTCTCATTAAATATTGATACTGTTGTGGTTGACAGGCAAATCTCGCTTAACAACATCTCCACCATTTTAGGTGTTGATGCAAAGCTGCTATCGCTGTTAAACCCGGCTTACCGTATGCAGGTTATCAATGCCTCCGCGCATAGCCCGCGCAGGCTCATCATCCCGCAAACAGATACAAGAAAGTACGCGGCCTTGTATGATGCCCTGAATTCAGGCAATGCTGTTAATAGCATCCCTTCGCAAAAAACTTACGTTCCTTTACATACAAGCTATAATGCTCCCGACGATAGGCCGGCATACCACAAAGTTAAACGTGGCGAAACCCTGGCCGATATTGCCGATACTTATGGCATTGATGTAAATGATCTTAAAACCTGGAACCATTTACATCACAATAAAGCTGTAGTAGGGCAAAGACTTAAAATAAGCCACGGTTAGTTTTAGATATATTTTTTAGATGATTAGCTGAGTTATAAGCCAATAACATCAGCATAGATTATCTGGGTATCAAATTATCATTAACTGACGTATTTCGCCGGATGCAGTGAAAAAGAATCGTAATTTTGTTTCCTTGAATTTTAGAAGATGCATAACAAAACTAATCGTAAACAGGACGCTTTAAATTACCATTCTAAAGGACGGCCGGGAAAAATACAGGTAGTGCCAACCAAACCTACCGATACCCAGCGCGATCTTACTATGGCCTATTCGCCGGGTGTAGCCGAACCATGTTTACGCATTGCCGAAAATGTTGATGATGTTTATAAGTACACGGCTAAAGGTAATTTAGTAGGGGTGATAAGTAACGGTACTGCCGTATTGGGCTTAGGTAATATTGGCCCCGAAGCCAGTAAACCGGTAATGGAAGGTAAAGGCCTTTTATTTAAGATTTATGCTGATATTGATGTTTTCGATTTAGAGATAAACGCCACAACGCCAGACGAATTTGTAGCTATCGTTAAGGCCTTAGAGCCAACCTTCGGGGGCATCAACCTCGAAGATATATCGGCCCCAACTTGTTTTGAAATTGAACGCCGCCTGAAAGCCGAAATGAAGATCCCCGTAATGCACGATGATCAGCATGGTACGGCAATCATATCCGGCGCAGCCCTAATAAATGCCTGCGAGATACAAGGCAAAAAGCTTGATAAAATAAAAATGGTGGTTAACGGTGCTGGTGCTGCTGCCATATCATGTTCGCGCATGTACCTTTCATTAGGTGTTAAGCCGGAGAATATGGTGATGTACGACATCAACGGCCTCATAACCCCCGAGCGCACCGACCTTGACGAGATAAGACTACAATTTGCCACCACTCGTAAAGATATAACAACCCTTGCTGACGGCATGAAAAACGCCGACGTGTTTGTTGGTCTTTCAGCAGGTAATGTGGTAACAGCCGATATGCTTAAAACCATGGCTAAAAACCCAATCGTTTTCGCCATGGCCAACCCTGAGCCGGAGATCGCTTACGATATTGCCCATGCTACCCGTAAGGACATCATTATGGCTACCGGCCGTTCTGATTTTCCTAACCAGGTGAACAATGTGCTGGGTTTCCCATACATTTTCCGTGGCGCGCTGGATGTTAGGGCGACTGCTATTAACGAGGAAATGAAGATCGCGGCGGTTAACGCCATCGCCAGCATCGCCAAAAAACCGGTGCCCGAGGCTGTTAATCTTGCCTACAATGCCAAAAATATAAAGTTCGGCAGGGAATATATCATCCCAAAACCGATGGATCAGCGCCTTATTATCGAGGTTTCATCCGCGGTAGCGAAGGCGGCTATTGACTCAGGAGTAGCCCGTAAGGTTATTACCGATTGGGATGCTTATGTAGAAGAGCTACGTGCCCGTGTTGGTGCTGATGACCGTATTATGCGTACGCTTACCAATAAGGCCAAGCAAAACCCGAAACGCATTGTTTTTGCCGAGGCAGATACTTACAAAATATTAAAAGCTGCCCAAATTATTAAAGAAGAGGGCATTGCTACGCCAATTTTACTGGGTAACGAAGCTACCATCAAGCGCATTATGCGCGAGAATGACCTGTACCTGGATGATGTGCAGATCATCGACACAAAAGACGGTTGCGCACCCAATACACAAAAATACGCCGATCACTTATACAATAAGCGCCAGCGTAAAGGTGTTAGTTTACACGAGTCGAAAAAATTAATGGCGGACCGTAACTATTACGGGGCATCAATGGTGCAATTTGGCGAGGCTGATGCTTTGATCTCCGGCTTAACCAAGGATTATGTAACCACCATTAAACCCGCCCTGCAAATCATCGGTACTGAAGATGGTATAAACCGCGTAGCGGGTATGTACATGATGCTTACCCAAAAAGGTCCTGTGTTTTTTGGCGATACCACGGTAAATGTAAACCCAACCGTGCAGGAACTGGTAGATATTACCGTATTGATTGAACGCTCGGTTAAGCAATTCAACATTACACCACGGGTAGCCATGCTTTCCTACTCTAACTTTGGGTCGAATAATGGGCCGATACCTGATAAAGTAAGGGAAACAGTTCAAATGCTGCATGATAAATATCCGGATATGATAGTTGATGGCGATATGCAGGCAAACTTTGCATTAAACCCCGACCTGTTAAGAGATAATTTTCCGTTCTCAACTCTTACCGGCAAACCGGCAAATACATTAATATTTCCGAATCTGGAGTCGGGTAACATCGCTTATAAACTTTTGCAAGAAATAGGTGGAGCCGAAGCTGTTGGGCCAATATTGTTAGGCTTGAAAAAGCCCGTACACGTACTGCAATTAGGTAGCTCCGTACGTGAAATTGTAAACATGATCACCATAGCCGTTGTTGACGCGCAGGAAAAAGAAGATGCTCAGAATAAAACACTTAAAAAATAATATATAGATAAAACATGTACGCTTATATTGATGGTAAATTAGCTTTTAAAAGCCCTTCTTATGTGGTTATTGATGCCGGCGGAGTGGGTTATCATATCAATATTTCGCTGCATACCTATTCACAATTAGGCACCGCCGAACGTTGCAAACTGTACACCTGGTTGCACGTGAAAGAAGATGGACATAGCCTTTATGGCTTCGCCGATGAAGGTGAGCGCCGTCTTTTTTTGCATCTGATTTCTATTTCAGGCATTGGCCCAAATACCGGGCGAATGATGCTTTCATCCATCACCCCAACCGAAATACAAAATGCTATTATCAGTGGCAATGTTGCCTTAATTCAACGTATAAAAGGCATCGGCCCCAAATCGGCACAACGTGTAATATTAGAGTTACAAGATAAATTACGCAAAGAAGGCCCGGATACCCTTACCGTTATGCCGGCAAACAAAACCGCTAAGGATGAGGCACTTTCGGCTTTGGTGATGCTGGGATTTGCACGTAATGCCGCTGAAAAGATTTTGGAACAAGAAATAAATAAAAATACTGAAGATTTAACTGTTGAACAGTTGATTAAATATGCGCTGAAAAACTTATAATTACTTTATAATTTGAACGATTTTTGACTAAGAATCTTACGCTAAAACCTTATACATGTATCTTAATTATTTTCGCGTTATGCGGGGTGGGGCGGAGTTTTGCCCAGCAGCTTCCTGATCCTACAATAGTAACACCCCGTAAAGACTCGGTTAAAGTACAGGAACCTTATAATATTCAGGAATCCAATAACATGCGTTTGCGTCAGGGTATTTTTGATGCCGATCCGCCAAACCTGGTGCGTACCATTGTGTACGATGCCGCCACAAACCAGTATATCTTATATGAAAGCGTGGGTGATATGCTTTATCGCGCCCCGCAGTATTTAACATATATGCAGTACCTGGCGATAAAACAACAGGAAACAGAGCGCGATTATTTTAAAACCCTTGCCGATAAATATGCCTACCAATCACAACAACCCGGATTCATCCCCCAAATAAAAGTACGCAGCCAAACCTTCGAGCAAATATTCGGCGGCCCTAATATTGATATTAAGGCACAAGGGTCGGCCAATGCGGCATTTGAAGGGCAACTCAACAAAAACGATAATCCTTTATTCAATTCGCAACAGCGCAACCAGTTTAACTTTAATTTTGATCAGCAGATACAATTAAATGTTACAGGTAATATTGGTACTAACCTTACCGTGGCCACCAACTATAACACCAATGCCCAGTTTCAGTTTGATAACCAGATAAAGCTTGACTATAAAGGCAAGCAGGATGATATTATACAGGAGATACAGGCCGGTACGGTAAGCATGCCCTTAAATACCACGCTAATAACCGGTGTGCAGGCATTATTTGGTGTAAAAACAAAATTGAAATTTGGCAAGCTTAATGTTACCTCAATAATATCACAACAGCGTTCGCAATCAAAAAGCATCACTATAACTAATGGCTCCGAGCAAGGTAATTTTAAGCTAACTACCGATGCTTATGATGCCAATAAACACTACTTCCTGTCGCAATATTTCAGGAATAACTATGATAAGGCGCTGGCAAATAGCCCCATCATCAGCACCAGTATAAACATTACCAAAATAGAAGTTTGGATCACCAACCGTAATAATTCTACCACAAACTCCAGAGATATATTGGCTTTTATGGATTTGGGCGAGAACGCCCCATATAACAAGCGTTTAATTCAGGGTGGTGGTGCATACTCAAGCTTACCTGCCGGTACAGATATCCCGGGCTTTACACAACAGTCAAACAGTTTGCTAAAAAACCTGCCAGTCGGTGCGCGTTTAACAAACTCAAACGACGTTGCCAGCTACTTTAATAATACCGGGGCTACCGATAACTACGCCAAACTAACCTATGCACGCCAGTTAACCAGCAAAGAATATACACTGCATCCGCAATTAGGTTTTATATCGCTTAACTACCCTTTAAATAATGATGAGGTATTGGCTGTAGCATATCAATATACTTACAACGGTGTTACTTACCAGGTAGGTGAATTCTCCAGCGATCGCCCGGTGAATAACAATACGCCCAATGTGTTGTATGTAAAGATGCTGAAGAATACCTTATTGAAACCTAACCTGCCGATTTGGAATTTGATGATGAAAAATATCTATTCGCTGGGTGCATACCAAATTAGTTCAACTAATTTTAAATTGTCCATATCGCGATTAGATAACAGTTCCGGTATCTTAAAACCCATCATGTCCGATGGTAAAAACACTACGGGCAAACTTTGGTTGCAATTAACCGGCCTTGATAATCTCGATCAGCAAAATCAGAAAAAACCTGATGGTTATTTTGATTTTTTATCAGGTATAACCATCGATCCGCAAAATGGCTTGCTTATCTTTCCTGAGGTTGAACCCTTTGGCGCCGACCTCGCCGCCAAATTCGCCCCTGGCGAGCAAAGCCTCATAAGCACCTATGTTTATCAGCCATTGTATGACTCAACGCAAACAGTGGCGCAGCAATTCTATCCGCAATTAAACCGATATGTAATACAGGGTACATATACCTCACAGGGTGGTTCCGAATACCAGCTTAACGCCACAAATATTCCGCAGGGATCAGTAGTGGTAACTGTAGGCGCGCAAAAACTGGTTGAGGGCAATGATTATACAGTTGATTACAATGCCGGCACTATCCGTATACTTAATCAATCAATACTTTCATCGGGCCAGCCTATAACAGTTAATCTGGAGAATAATGAACTCTTCGGCGTTCAGCAAAAGTCCCTTTACGGTTCAAGGTTTGATTACCAGGTGAGCCCTAAATTGGCCTTGGGTGCAACCATTATGCACTTAACTGAGCAACCTATTTCGCAAAACGAAGCTGTTGGTTCTGAGTCCATCTCAAATACCATATGGGGTTTTGATGCAAACTATAGTTCGCCTTCACGCATGCTTACCCGTTTGGTTGATGATATTCCGTTGATACATACAAAGGTGCCGTCCTCAGTAAATTTCAGTGGCGAGTTTGCCCAGCTTTTACCGGGTACGCCAGCTGCATTAAATTATGCGGGGTCTAAAAACGGTACCGCTTATCTGGATGATTTTGAGAACAGCCAATCAGAGATCGATTTAAAAAGCGCGAATACATGGCAAATATCAAGCACACCGCAGCTTTTCCCTGAGTCGCAAAGATTTGATGATCTGAGTTATGGCTTTAACCGTGCCCGCCTGGCATTCTATAATATCGACCCGACATTTTATACTTCAACAACTATCCCCGTTTCACGGACAGAGTTGTCAAAACCTTACGTGCGCGAAGTATTGCAAACAGAGGTATATCCTGCTATACAATCAGTAACCGGCCAGCCGCAAATATTACCAACGCTTGATTTGGCTTTTTACCCTAATACCCGTGGCCCATATAACTATGCCACTACTGGTATAAATGTTGACGGTACGCTGCAAAACCCGGCCGCCCGCTGGGGGGGGATGATGCGGGCCATATCAACCAATGATTTTGAAGCCTTAAATGTTACCTATATTGAGTTTTGGGTATTAGATCCGTTTATTGGCAAGCCAAACTCAACCGGTGGTGATTTGTATTTTAACTTGGGTAGTATATCTGAAGATATATTAAAAGATGGTAGAAAAAGTATCGAAAATGGCCTGCCTGTAAACGGCGATCTGAGTACTGTTGATACCACCGCATGGGGGCGCGTAGCTAAACTACAGCCGGTAGTAAACGCGTTTGATAACGATCCGAATTCTCGTGCCCTACAGGATGTTGGTTTGGATGGATTGGGAGATGCCGACGAACGCACCAAATTTGCCCCCCAGGTACAGGCAATAAAAACCCAGGTTAATGAGGCTGCCGCTGCTGCTATTACTGCTGATCCATCATCGGATGATTATCAATATTACCAGGGGCCCGCGCTTGATCATGCAGGGGCAGGTATCTTGCAGCGTTACAGCAAATACAATGGTACCGATGGTAACTCCAAGACTGCCGCCCAATCCGAAGCGCAATTAGGCCTGCAAACCTCCGCGTCCACATCTCTGCCCGATGCGGAAGACATTGATCGTGACAATAACATGAGTACGGATGATGAATATTTTGAATACCACGTATCCATTCGTCCTAAAGATCTTGTTGTGGGCACCGGCTTTGTTAATGATAAAGTAACCTCAAGTGTTAAGCTTGCCAATGGTACTACTCAAACTTATACATGGTATCAATTCCGTGTCCCTATTACCAGTTATCAATCTGCGGTTGGTGGTATCCAGGATTTTAAATCCATCCGTTTCATGCGGCTGTATATGACCGGTTTCGCCGATACCTCGATACTGCGTTTCGCCGAATTACAATTGGTACGTGGCGATTGGCGCGCATATAACTCCGATAATAATCCGGCGAATGTACTAGCTGACCCGGCCATCGTAAATCCTGTTACAGATCATTCAACAATGGTTGTTGGTACGGTTAATATCGACGAAAACAGTAACCGCCAGCCTATCCCTTACGTGGTACCGCCGGGCATACAGCAACAAACTAATTACAGTAGCATAAATGCTAATACTAAACTAAATGAGCAGTCATTATCGCTAACAGTAGATAACCTTACCGATGGTTATTCGCAGGCGGCTTTTAAAACGTTTAATAATGATTTGCGCAACTATAAAAACCTGCAAATGTTTGTGCATGCCGAAGCATTACCTGCCATTACCTTAAACAATGGCGACCTGCATACCTTTATTCGTTTAGGGCTTGATTATACCGAGAATTATTACGAGTACGATATCCCCTTAACGGTTACACAGCCGGGTAGCTCGAACCCTAACAGTATATGGCCTGCCGCAAACCAGATTGACCTGGAGCTTGATCTGCTTACCAACGCCAAACTAGCTCGTGATGCCGCTAAATATAAAGGGCAGCCATGGCCGCTAACTGTACCATATACCGTTATGATTGGTACTGCTAAAATAACCATTATGGGCCAGCCCGATCTAAGCCGTTTAACTACCGTAATGTTGGGTGTGCGTAACCCTTTTAAAGGTAACAACCCGGCAGACGATGATGGCCTCGCAAAATCGGGTATTGTTTGGTTTGATGAGCTGAGGCTTACTGATTTTAACCAGCGTTCCGGCTGGGCCGCTATTGCTAAAGCTGATATAAAACTGGCCGATTTTGCCGATATCAACGTATCCGGAGGCGAGCAAACTGCAGGCTTTGGAACGCTCGACTCAAAAATAGAAGACCGTTCGTTGGATAATAATTCAAATTACAGCGTATCGGCTAATGTGGAACTTGGTAAATTCTTCCCGGATAAAAGCGGGGTACATATACCAACCTATATAAACGTATCATCGCAGGTAAGTAAACCTTTATATGATCCTGCTTCGCCCGATATTTTGTTGAGTCAAACACTTAAAACGGCCACCAGTACTAAGCAACGCGACTCTATTAAAAATGCTGCTGAAACTGTCACACAGCGTAAAAGCATCAACTTTACAAATGTGCATGTGGCTAAAACAAACCCGACGGCACCAAACAAGGTATATAGTATTTCAAACTTTAATGCCAGCTATGCTTATACCGATTATGAGTATCATGATTTCAATACTTTGTCTGATTTTGAAAAGACCTATCACCTGGAGCTGGCCTATAACTATTCGAACAAGCCCAAATATTGGACTCCTTTCACTAAAATAGTTAAGAATAATTTATTGCAGGTATTTAAGGATATTAACCTAAGTCTTGCGCCATCACGGTTAAACTTCAGTATTGATTTTGATCGCTTTGATTCCGAAACCACCTTGCGTAATAACGATCCTGATAATATCATTGCCATACCGTCAACATTTAACAACACGTTTACCATTACCAAAGTCTTCGGCATCGGGTGGAACCTAACCAAATCACTCAGCCTTAATTTTGATGCTACCAATCTTGCAACCGTAGATGAGCCGCAGGGCCCCCTAACCGGTTTAAACAGGGATACACTATACAACAACCTGGCGCACCTTGGCCGTACCACTAACTACAACCACACGTTTGGCGCAACGTATGCTATCCCGTTCAACAAAATACCATATATGGACTGGATAAGCGCCAATACCAGTTACAGCGCGCATTTTAACTGGCTTGCCGAACCTGGTTTCTCGGTTGATGATCCGCAGTTTAACGTAGGTAACAGCATCCAAAACTCGCGCACCATATTGGTGACCCCAACCTTTAACTTTACAACGCTGTATAACAAGTTTGCCTTTTTACGTACTGCCAATAAAGACGACGGAGATAGTAAACTTACTAAAATTTTAAAAGGCTTATTAACTAGCTTAAAAACCCTGAATGTTACCTACACCAAAACTCAGGGTATTTTCCTGCCGGGATATCTGCCGCAATCAACCGTATTTGGTGAAGATCCTACTTATAACGCGCCGGGCATCGGGTTTTTATTAGGCAGCCAGGCTGACATCAGGGCACGCGCCGTAGCAAACGGTTGGATATCCAACGATACCCTGCAAAATCAACTATACGTAAAAACCTATAACTCCGACCTGCACTTTAACGGTACAGTTGAACCGATACAAGGGCTCCGTATAATTCTTACCGCGTTTAAAACACAGGATCAAACCTACCAAACCAACTTTAAGTACCTGGATGCAACCAGCAGCTTTGAAAATCTTTCGCCTGTTACTACCGGCGATTACAGTATATCGTATATAACAATTGGTACAGCTTTCTCAAAAATCAGCGGTATTAACAATAACTCGCCAACGTATAATGCATTCATGAATGATAGATCTATCATTTCGGAGCGTTTAGGTAAGCTCAATCCAAATTCGACTGGATCAACCGGAGGTTTTGCCGATGGGTATGGGCCTAACTCGCAAAATGTATTAGTACCGGCATTCCTCGCGGCTTACACTGGTAAAAATCCGTCATCATCCAATCTGAGCCAGTTCCCGAGTATCCCACTTCCAAACTGGCAAGTAACTTACGGTGGTTTAGTCAAGATTCCTTTTCTTGCTGATATTTTTGATTCGTTTGATCTTAAACATGCTTACAGCTCAACCTATAACGTGGGTGGTTATACAACCTTATTGCAATACACCCAAAACGATGGAGGTTCAAGTGCAAGAGACATCAATAACGACTTTTTACCGATGTACCAGTTTTCGCAGGTAACTATATTTGAGCAGTTTGCGCCATTGTTGGGTATTGATATGCGTTTTAAAAATAATGTGACTACCAGCATATCCTATATGCAAAGCCGTGCCCTTAGCTTAAGCTTGCTAAATAGCCAGCTGGCCCAGCAAAATGAGGACGATGTGGTGATTAGCTTCGGCTACAAAGCCAAAAACTTCAGGTTCCCGTTTGGCCTATGGGAAGATTTTATCCTGAAAAACGACTTGACATTTAATCTTGCTTTCGCGATACGGAACACCAAAACGTTAATTTTCCAACCTGATGTATTGGCTGCCCAGGTATCATCCGGTGCCGATAACATTACCTATCGCCCCGAAATTAACTACGCCCTTAGCGATCGTTTTAACATCAGTTTCTTTTACGATGCTAACATCACCAAACCATATACCTCGCAAAGCTTCAATACATCATTTAGTACGTTTGGGTTTAACTTAAAGCTGATATTACAGTAAATTAATATTGCAGGTATACATAAAGCCAGCGCCGTGCGATTGTTGGATTAAAGGGGACGTGATTTTTTACCCTCTTTCCGGCTTGCCGGAGAGAGGGTCGAACAGCGCAGCGCATTCGGGGTGAGTAAACTGTTCGCCGGGTATTTGCGCTAATTCCACTTGTATAGTTGACTCACCCGGTCTTAGCTTCGCTAGACCACCCTCTCTTTTGCAAGCAGAAAAGAGGGTGAAAAGCATTTTCTTAACTTAATGACATTGGGGAGGGACAGAGAGGGATTATTACTTCTCCGCTTTCTTCAACGCCTTTGCCGCCTTTTTGTCGGCGCGGCGTTTTTGTCGGGCGGCTTTTTTGGTGAGCCTTATTTGCTTATCAGTACTGGCTTCTTCCATTTTGGCTTCGGTAGCCTTTATAGTTTTTTCATCTAGCCCTGCCGCGGGTTTTATGCCGGTAAGCAAAGTGTTCCAAATGGTTTTGAAGAATGGCGACGATTTTGGCCGAACATAATCTACATAAAATGTTCTTGGTGCATCGCCATCATAATCAGGGTTATTATGCTTAATGATGAATATATTGGCATATAAAGATTCAATCAATTTGCCACTAAATCCGTTGAAAGCCGTATCTGGTGTCAATAATTTAACCTTCAAACCATTATACAGAAGCGTTACCCTGCCTTTTGATATTTTGCTGTTGGCGGTAATATCAAAATCAAAGCTTTTAATATTGCCATCTGTTATTTTTACCATGGCCAAAGGCATAGTAGCGGTATTCAGGTTTCCCATATTCATGGGGCCCAGATCGCCTTTATAGTTGTAAGGCATTTCCGGATCGGTAAGGTTAATATTGAATAGTAAATTAAGTCTTCCCCGATTCATAAAATGGGTGGTTAATTGTGCCGTGCAGATGTTGCTTTTGGCAAGGGCGATTTTGTTATTGGTGATATTTAAAAACTTGCCCAAAGTATTGTTAAAAGATATGGTGCCCGTTTGATATGATTTAGCATTATACTCGCTATAAGTAACGGTTACGTTATGAATGTAAGCGGTGTCAATCCTTAAATCAGTTTTAATCTCGGCCAAAGCATGAGCCGGGAAGCTGCCGGATTTATCCGCTGTTGGGTCAGCTACCTTATTGGGATTATTAAGTAACGCAAACGTACCGTTAGATGCCACCATCGATGATACGCTGAACGTTCGGAAACGATGGTAAGCTAGGTAATCAAAATGGTTTAATACCAATGAATCTAATTGAAAAGAATATCTGTCTTTTGCGGTTCTGTTAAAAAAAGTTTTAGCGTTAACAGGTTCTAGCGTAAGTCCCTTTATGGTTAATCTCGAGGTTAAGGTAGATAGCTTCACATGGTCGGCCTTATAGGTGTATAAACCATCGGCTGTTTTACCTTTATAATTGTGCAGCTCGGCTATAATCTCTTTGCAATACAAAAGCCTCGATTTATCTTTTTGGGTAGCCGAATCAATAAGCAGGTCGCTGGCGCTGAAACTCATTTCTTTTAATTCAGAGATAACCAGTTTATTACCAGAGTAATCATCGTACTTAAACTTAATATCATTTAAAAATACATTGCCAATATGTATAGCGCTAAGGCTTTTTGATATTTTTTGCCAGGCCGTTCGGTTATCGTTAATTACCGTGTCCTTCGTTTGGTTGAGTTTATAAGTTACATGCAGGTTGGGGTCATTCAAAACCACCTCGCCTATATCCAATTGATGCCTGAAATAAAGTTTAAAGGGGTGTATGCTAGTTAATATCAGCCTTCGCACATGTAGTTCAATAAGGTTATTTGGCGCGCGATGTTCACGGCACATGCGGTTGTATACTGCCGTATCGGGTTCAATGGCAATATTATAAAAAATGATATTGCCGTGGAGTATATGTAATTCAGCTTTAGAAAAATTAGCTTTGTATAAGCTGTCGCTACCGTTTAAAACAGCATCCCTTATTTTTTGCGCTAAAATAGGCGACCAATACAAATTGATTAAAAACGCTAAAACTAAAAATACGGTAACAAACGCTGCTAAAATCTCCAGGCCTAATTTGTTTCTTTTTAGTTTTAAAAATTTAAACGCCATTATTTATTTTTAGTTGAATCCTTTTGCATTTTGGCCTCTTTTTTGGCCTCGCGTGCTTGCTGGCGTTCTTCTTTTTTTATCTGGCGATTAGCTTTATATGCTTTAAACTTATCAACCAGGTTGGTAACCTTTACTATGGCTTTATTAACCTTACCCTCTGTTTTTTTATCAAACCCTACGCTGGGTTTTAACCCATCTAATAATGCTTTGTACAGGAAACTAAAGAAGGACACTCTTGGGTCGCGTTTTATATCAATCGGCCCTGGCCTAAATATACCCTTCTTATCCGGATTTTCATCTTCAATAATTAAGGTATTTGCCAATTTCGATATAAAACCTTGTGTTTGCAACCCAGCTTTGCCTTCAACCTTTTTTAGTAACTGTACATTCAGATTTTTATAATAAAACTCCAACTGGCCTTTGCCACTATAATTACTGGCATCTACATTAAAATGAAGTTTTTGAATATCAGCTGATTGTACATGAACCAATGCCAGTGGCCTTACCAGCTTATCCATTATACGGCCATCAAATTTGCCTAAAGTACCCGAGTAGTTAAACGCGCCTATTTTTGAATTTAAGTCGAATTTAAAATTCACATTTAAATTTGCCGCGTTCATAAAGCGGGTATTAATGTGGGCGATCATATAAGGGTTCACCTTTTTAATATCGTCATCATTAGTAACGTTATATATGACGCCATTGGTATGGTTAAACGTAATAACCCCGGTATAACCCGATGTCGCATCCGATTCAGCATAGCTAATTAATGTGTTTTTTATGTTGATACGCTTCAATTGCATATCCAGCGCCACATTCTGTAATGATTGTTCCGGATCTTTACCAATTTTGATCGATTTTACACCTTTGTAAGCATTATTACTATATATCTGTACGCTGGCGTTAGCAATATCAAGTGTACCTGCATATAAAATCTGGTCGCGTAAAAACTCCTGCAGATTAATATCATTAATGGCTATCCGGTTAAATTTCAGTGTATAAATATCACCAGCGGCTTCATGCGTTTTAAGGTAGAAGTCGGTCTTGTTATACCTCGGTAAAAACGAAACCCCGTCTAAATAAATCACCCTTTTCGAAGTCGAAAAATAAATCTGGTTGATAGCCGCTTTATATAAACTATCAGGTGTAGCTATTTTATAGTCCTTAATTGTAATATCAACGCCTTTAGTGTAATAAAAACGGCTGGTATCCTTATCCGATAGCGAATCGATCACTACATCTGAGATATTAATATTTAAATGTTTTAAAGCAGTATGTTTTTCAACAGGGTTACTTTTGTTGATATAATTCAGGCTAATATCCTTTAGCGAAATCGAGTCGATATGCAATTGCTTAAAGGTGTTTTTTATCAGTTCATAAGGGCTTTTGGGTTTGCCTACTTTTACAGTATCATTAAATTTAAAGCGTTTGTTCACCACAGTAAGGCTTGGGTTTTCAATAGTGATACTGTTGATGTTCAATATCTTTTCTTTATAAGCTTTAACCGCCCCTAAATTATTAATGCTGAGTTTTTTTACACTCAGGGTAAATAAATTATCAGGTGCTTTTTTTAAGGCTACCAATTTGTTGTAAATAGCTGTATCGGGTATCAGCTTAAAATCGGTTAATGTCGCATCGCCAGAGGTGATATTCAAATCAAAGTCCGAATACTCAATGTGGTAAAGGCTATCGGTCGATTTTAAAACCAGCTCTTTTAATTCGGCTTGTAACAACGGTTTCCACCGGTTTTTGGCTATGTATTTTTTATAGGCGTAGTACCCGCCAGCAATAAATAATATAATTATAAGTGTTAAAACTAATGGCCACCGTGGCATTGGTTTTTTATGTGGTTCATCAGTTTTTTTCATCCGGATCTTTTTTCAATATACGGAGTAACAACAAAGTAAGGTTTTTGTTAATTTGCTGACAAGATGTCACGCTATATATGAATTTTATGTATTTTTGCAGACTAAATTCTAAAAAGACACGATGGATTTGTTAGTTCCGGATAAGACGCACGACGAAAGCAAGCAAGGGGAGGCATTGGTATTAGAGCCAATTCCAGGGAAAAATAGTGGTCGCAAGCTGTATATTGAAAGCTATGGCTGCGCGATGAATTTTTCTGACAGTGAGATAGTTGCATCTATTTTAACAGAAAGCGGTTTTGAAACTACCGGCGATTTTACCGCTGCTGATGTAGTATTCATCAATACCTGTTCAATCCGCGAGAATGCAGAAGTACGCGTGCGCAACCGCCTGAAAGAATTTGCAGGCGCGAAAGCTAAAAACCCCGGAATGGTGGTTGGTGTGCTCGGCTGTATGGCCGAAAGGTTAAAGTCGAAATTTTTAGAAGAAGAAAAATTAGTGGACGTAGTAGTAGGCCCCGATGCCTACCGCGACTTGCCTAATTTGATTGATAAGGTTGACGATGGCCAGCGTGCAGTAAACGTATTGCTATCCCGCGAGGAAACGTATGCGGATATTAGTCCGGTACGTTTAAACAGCAACGGTATTAATGCTTTTGTATCCATTATGCGTGGCTGCGATAATATGTGTTCGTTTTGCGTGGTGCCGTTTACCCGTGGTCGCGAGCGTAGCCGTGAGCCGCAATCTATTGTTAATGAGTGCCGTGAATTGTTTGATAAAGGCTATCGTGAGGTAACATTGCTTGGTCAAAATGTAGATAGCTACAAATGGGCACCCGAAACTGAAAAGGTTATTGCTGAAATCGAAAAACCGGTATTAGGAATGGATCTTTTAGATAAGGTACTTGCATCTGGCGAGGATATAAGCGGAATAAATCCGGTTGACCATAGCAAAGCCGGTGTTTCATTTGCTGAGTTGCTCGAAATGGTAGCCCTCATCAGCCCTGAATTACGCGTTCGCTTTTCTACATCGCACCCAAAAGATATTACCGATGATGTGTTATACACCATTGCTAAATACGATAATATTTGTAACTATATTCATCTTCCTATACAATCGGGTAACAGCAGGGTACTTAAACTAATGAACCGGACTTATGACCGTGAGTGGTATATAAATCGTGTTGATGCTATTAATCGCATCATACCTGGTTGTGCCATATCAACCGATATGATCACCGGTTTTTGCACCGAAACAGAAGAAGAGCATCAGGAAACACTAAGCATGATGGACTATGTGCAATTTTACTTTGCCTACATGTTCATGTACTCTGAAAGGCCGGGAACATTAGCTGCGAAACGTTATGCTGATGATATTCCGGAGGATGTAAAACTGCGCCGTTTGCAGGAAATAGTAGCCAAACAACAGCAGCATTCGCACGTTCGTTTGTTAGCGTTAGTAGGAACTACACAAAAAGTACTGATCGAAGGCTTCTCCAAAAAATCAAAAAATGATTATGCTGGCCGTAGCGATCAAAACACAGTGGTAGTATTCCCTGTTCATGAAAATTACAAGCCCGGCCAATACGTTAACGTTTTGGTTGAAAAATGTACTACCGCTACTTTGATGGGTAGGGTAGTGGAATAATAGAGTCAAGAATTAAGAGTCAAGAATCAAGAAAGAAAATAAATGAGCCATAATTTTAGAAATTTAAAAGTTTGGCAAAAAGCTATGGACTTGACTGATTTGGCTTTTGATTATATTAAGGATTTACCAGTAAATGAACGTTATAATTTAATTGATCAAATTAACAGGTGTTCTTGTTCTATTCCTTCAAATATTGCAGAAGGATCGGGTAAACGTACTAATATTCATTTTGCTGAGTTTTTGTCGACTGCTTTGACGTCATCATTTGAATTAGAAACACAATTATTAATATGCGAGCGAAGGCAATATGGAAATGAAGAAAAGCGTAATAATTGTTTAGCATTAACGTCGGAAGTGCAAAAAATGCTTTTCACATTTAGAGATTACATAATAAACAACAAAGTTTTATCTTAAAGGCCTTTAGTCTTTGATTCTAAAGAAAAAAGTCTTGAATCTTGATTCTTAACTCTTGATTCTAACTACTATGGAGATACAAGAAATTAAACAACGCTTTGGTATCATCGGTAATTCGCCTTTGTTAAACCGGGCTATAAATATTGCCAACCAGGTGGCGCCTACCGATATTTCGGTATTAATTACAGGTGAGAGCGGTAGCGGTAAGGAAGTGTTTTCGCATATCATTCACCAAATGAGCCCGCGTAAGCATGGCCCGTTCATTGCGGTAAACTGCGGCGCGATACCTGAAGGAACTATCGATTCTGAATTATTCGGTCACGAAAAAGGAGCTTACACGGGTGCCGTTGGCGAACGTAAAGGTTACTTTGAAACCGTAAGTGGTGGTACCATCTTTTTGGATGAAATTGCCGAAATGCCTTTAGGTACACAAGCACGTTTGCTGCGTGTATTGGAGTCTGGTCAATTCATCAAGGTAGGATCATCCAAAGTAGAGAAAACCAATGTTAGGGTCATAGCAGCCACTAATGTTGATGTTTACGAAGCTGTAAAAAGCGGAAAATTTCGCGAAGATCTTTACTATCGTTTAAATACCGTTCCATTACGTATACCGCCATTGCGCGACAGGAAGGAAGATATTTACCTGTTATTCCGCAAGTTTACATCTGATTTTACAGCCAAATACCGCACCCCGCCAATCCAACTGGATGAAGAGGCGCAGCAGGTACTCATCAATTACTCATGGCCGGGCAACGTGCGCCAGCTTAAAAACATGGCCGAGCAATTAGCCGTGCTGGAAACTAACCATGTAATTACAGGCCCTATACTGCTTACCTACATCCCGCACGAAGTAAGCGGCAGAAACTTGCCTATGCGTGTAGAGCATCCGGGGAAAGAGGATTTCTCCGAGCGCGATATACTATACAAGGTTTTGTTTGATATGAAGCGTGATATGGTGGAGCTTAAAAAATTAGTTGCCGATATTGTTGAACATGGTGGCGTAGCCCCAGCGTTTGCCAATAATCAGCAGGCCATTAACCAGCTTTACCGCGATATTGAAATGCCGGGCAACAGCCACGAGTCACAATTTACTATTCAGCAGCCCGTTATTAATAACAATAACAAGCCGGATGCTTTCAATATAACTCATGATGCTGAAGAAGTTGAAGAATCACTATCATTAATTGAAAAGGAATCTGACCTGATACGCAAAGCCTTAAAAAAGCACAAAGGGAAGCGCAAGCTTGCCGCGAATGAGCTTGGTATATCAGAAAGAACACTGTACCGTAAAATAAAAGAATTAGATTTATAATTGATGAAGAGTGTATTTGGGGTTTTAGCTGCCGTTATCATGGTTTTCTCGGCACAATCATGCAGTATTAAATTAAATGGTGCATCAACACAAGGGTTAAAAACAATTAATATTGGGTATTTTGAAAATACCGCGCCATACGTTTTACCTACCTTGAGCCAGGATTTTACGGAAGCATTAAAATCCCGTATCCGCTCAACCACCAGTCTTGATATTGTACGTACCGAACAAGCCGACGCGGTTATGACGGGTAGCATCACCGGATATAGCATCGCCCCGGCATCTATACAGGCAACGGCTAACAATGCCCCGCCAATTGCCGGTGCATCAGCTTTAACTATTACGGTTGAAGTTAAATATACCAATAACGTAAATAAAAAAGACAGCTACGAGCAGTCGTTCAGTGAATCAAAAAACTTTACCGGCGATATTGCTTCGCAGCAAAATACCCTGGTTCCGGCGTTGATTACACAGATAACCGAAGATATTTTTAACAAAGCCTTTGCAAATTGGTAAGCAATTCGTAGTTTCAACCCAAGTGGATCAGCAAGTAAACAATACCAGGACCCAACTTTTATGGGACTTATTAGCCAACCCGGCTGGTAAGCACGGAGAGCATGCGTACAATTTACAGCAATTAATTGCCGAAAATCCGCAGAGCGGAATTTTGCATGCATTACTGGTGCATGCCACCGATGGCGAGAATTTAAACCAGGCTGTAGCTTACGCTAACCCCAGGGTTTTGTATAAATTAACGCATGATGCTGATAGCTTATCAATAGTATCTGCGGAGCAAATAATTAAATCAAATAATTCAACTGCAAATACTGATGAAGCTCATACTGTTGAGGCCGAAATTGAAGGGCACAACGATGAATTGCTTTTAGCGCCATGGCAGGAAGAAGAGGATTTCCCGGTAACAGAAGAAATTGCTGAAGCGCCTGTAATTCATACTGATGCCCATACAAGTCCTGTTGAAATACATGAGGAAGAAGCACTGGAAATTTATGAAGAAATAACTCCGGTAGAAGGTGTATTCCATAATAAGGAAATACAGGCTGAAGGTCAGCATGAAGAGTTGCCTGCTAATGAGATAGAGGATCTTCCGCCGCTTACGGAACAAAAAGATTCGGTATTGGAGCAGATTCCTTATAATGAGATAGAAATTGATGAGGATGAAGAACCAGAAGTCAATACTGAAATCCCTGTACAGATCAATGAGCCGCCTGTCCCTGTTTTGGATGGACTGATAGAAAAAGAAGATAATATTGTTGAGCAGCAAATTCCGCTTGAAGATTTAGATTCGTATTTTGTCCAACCGATTAATGATGATGTTTACGACGAAATTGTAAGCATTGATGATATAAACCTGGCTAACGAAGATATCTTCGCTAAACAGCAGGAAGAACAAGCGGCAACGGAGCACTATGTTCCGCCATTTGCGGATGCATTGGCCGAAGATCAGCCTGCCGCCGCCAGGCAAGAGCCTGCGGCAAATACCGACCGCAAGGTTGATATGAATGATGAAGCTGAAAAGCTGATCATGAACAACATTGTTTCTACTGACTTTTTTGTGTTTGATAAAGCTTTTCGCGAGCATAAAGAGCCTGCCGAAAAAAATGTTGAAGAAACGCGAACAAGAGATTCTTTTGAACCAGCCGTAGCTTCTGTACTTGAAAATAATACATCTGTTAAAAAAGAAGAGCCTTACATTACTGTTTCAAAATATCACGACGAAAAAATGCCGTACAGCTTTATGTGGTGGTTGGATAAAACACGTAAGGAGCATTCGGGTATATATCAGCCTTATGTGGAGTTTAAGCTGGATACCAGTCAAAGCATCAAGCAAAATCCCAACCCACCTGATGAACTGCAGCAGCAGTATGTAGAAAATATTTTTCACCTTACTTCGGTTGAAGATCTGGAACAACATACCTCCGATCAGCCTATAGCTTTTAACCCTAAAGTAAAAGAGGATAAAATAATTGAACGCTTTATACAGGAAGTACCGCAAATAAAGCCGCAAACCGGCGAAAAATTGGATAACGAAAACAAAGCCAAAAAAAGTTCTGAAGACCATGCCGACCTGGTAACTGAAACATTAGCCCAAATTTATATCGACCAAATGCTATATCCTAAGGCTATAGCCACTTATAAAAAATTGATGTTGAAATTCCCGGAAAAAAGCCGTTACTTTGCGAGCCAAATTGAGGAATTAGAAAAGAAAACAAATTAATATAAAAAGAAATGTATTTATTATTATTGATCATAGCCATCATCGTTTGTGTGTGTTTAGGCCTTATTGTATTAATCCAAAACCCTAAGGGTGGTGGTTTATCATCTAATTTTTCAAGCTCATCTCAGCTAATGGGTGTGCAAAAAACCGGCGACTTTTTAGAAAAAGGTACTTGGGTTTTAGCCATAGGCTTAATGGTATTATCATTAGCTATTAACGTTGCTGTTAAAGGTGGTGCAAATAAAGTTGATACCAAAGATCAATTAGAAAAAACCAAACAACTATCAAAACCTACCAATAGCGGCGCTGCAACTCCATTTGCTGCACCGGGTACTGCACAGCCTCAACAACAGGCACCTGCAACTACACCGGCACCTGCTAAATAAGTTTTTAAATAAAGAATTTTAAAAAGCCATCCGTTAACTAACGGATGGCTTTTTTGCTTATAGGTTACTGCCACCTTGACATCGGAATATTTAATTAATGTTAAGCATGCATAAGCTATTTAACCTTAGCTGACAATAAAACAGAATTAAAAGAATTATATGCCAATGTGTGAGTTTGCACGGGCTTGGCACAGTTGATGTACAATTGCAAACACAAACTTTTATAAATTTAAAATAGTTATATCATTATGTCATTAAACGTGAAACCTCTTGGAGACAGAATAATAATTGAAGCTGCTCCGGCTGAGACAAAAACTGCTTCAGGTATTTACATTCCTGAAACCGCACAAGAAAAACCTCAATATGGAACAGTAGTAGCAGTAGGCCCTGGCCGTTATGCTGACACAACCGGTACATTAATCCCAATGACAGTTAAAGCAGGCGATAAAGTTATCTACGGTAAATTTGCCGGTCAGGAATTCCCTATCGAAGGCAAAGATTATTTAGTTATGAGAGAGTCTGATATCTACGTGATTGTTTAATCACCCGGTGTCATCAATTATAATACGTATTAAAAACATCCATCAAATAAAAAATTAAAATGTCAAAACAAGTTAAATACAATGTTGAAGCACGCGACGCTCTAAAACGCGGTGTTGATATTTTAGCTAATGCAGTTAAAGTAACATTAGGCCCAAAAGGTCGTCACGTAATTATCGATAAAAAATTCGGTTCACCAGTTATCACTAAAGATGGTGTATCTGTAGCTAAAGAAATTGAACTAAAAGACGCCATTGAAAACATGGGCGCTCAAATGGTTAAAGAAGTTGCTTCAAAAACTGCCGATATAGCAGGTGATGGAACTACTACTGCAACTGTATTAGCACAGGCAATTGTTACTGCTGGTGTTAAAAACGTAGCTGCTGGTGCAAACCCAATGGATTTGAAACGCGGTATTGATAAAGCGGTTAAAGTTGTTGTTGAAAACCTTAAATCACAAAAACAAGATGTTGGCGATGATTTCAGCAAGATCAAACAAGTAGCATCAATCTCAGCAAATAACGATGAAGTTATTGGCGAAATGATTGCTGACGCGATGAAAAAAGTTGGTACTTCGGGTGTGATCACTGTTGAAGAAGCTAAAGGAACTGAAACTGAAGTTAAAACTGTTGAAGGTATGCAGTTTGACCGTGGTTACCTTTCTCCTTATTTCGTTACTAACTCTGATAAAATGGAAGTAGAATTGGATAACCCTTATATCCTTATCTACGACAAAAAAATCTCTTCCATGAAAGAACTTCTTCCAATTTTGGAAAAACAAGTTCAAACTGGTAAACCATTATTAATTATTGCTGAAGATTTAGACGGCGAAGCATTAGCTACATTAGTAGTTAATAAAATTCGCGGCTCACTAAAAGTTGCTGCTGTTAAAGCACCAGGTTTTGGCGATCGTCGTAAAGCAATGTTAGAGGATATTGCTATCCTTACTGGTGGTACTGTAATATCTGAAGAAAGAGGCTTTAAATTAGAAAGCGCTGAACTAAGCATGTTAGGTCAGGCTGAAAAAATCACTATCGATAAAGATAACACTACCCTAATTAATGGTAACGGCGAAGCTGAAGCTATTAAAGGTCGTGTTGGCGAGATCCGCTCACAAATTGAAACTACAACTTCTGATTACGATAAAGAAAAATTACAGGAACGTTTAGCCAAATTATCTGGCGGTGTTGCGGTATTATATATCGGTGCAGCTTCTGAAGTTGAAATGAAAGAAAAGAAAGATCGTGTTGACGATGCATTACACGCAACCCGTGCCGCTGTTGAAGAAGGTATTGTTGCTGGTGGTGGTGTTGCTTTCATCCGTGCGGTTGCAGCTTTAGCTGACCTTAAAGGTGAAAACGAAGATGAGAACACTGGTATCCAGATCATCCGTCGCGCTATCGAAGAGCCTTTACGTCAGATCTGCGAAAACGCAGGTATCGAAGGTTCAATCGTAGTACAAAAAGTTAAAGAAGGTAAAGGTGACTTTGGTTACAACGCACGTACTGATAAATACGAAAACCTAATTGCAGCCGGTGTTATCGACCCAACTAAAGTTGGCCGTGTAGCATTAGAAAACGCAGCTTCAATCGCATCAATGTTGTTAACCACCGAGTGTGTGTTAGCTGATGATCCTGAAGATGAAAAAGGTGGTGGTATGCCTCCAATGGGCGGCGGCGGTATGGGCGGCATGATGTAATAGTCTGGTAGCCTTAAGCCGGAAGTCTAAAGTCATGTCTGAAGTTCTTAAGACTCTGTACTAAAGACTCTGACCTAAATAAAAGCCCTTGTCTGTTATAACAGACAAGGGCTTTTTGCTTTCATCCGACCCCAAAGTCATTTTAAAGTAAACGGAGCGTCATTAGTTAATCAAATGATTGATTAACTAATGTAAATCTCACTATTCGTCGTAAATTTGAATAACATATCTGATACAATTGATTTCAGGCATGGCATTTGAATAACGCACAACATGAAACAGTTAACACAAAAAACAAGACACATCCAATCTCACATAGTTGAGTGGTTGTTTTTTAAAGGGCCGGAGCTTTTTATATCTATTTACGGTAAATAATTAATTTGTTAACTTCGTGCTTTCACTATGAAGCTAACGAAGTTCTACGATAAAGCATACGATTGGGCGCTCGATATTGGCCCCCTAATCATAATAGGATTAATAATATTATTTATAGGCCTTTGGCTTATAAAAGTTGTAGCCGGGCGCCTTCGCGCTCAAATGGCTAAACAGAAGGTCCACTCTTCACTACAACCATTTTTTCTAAGTCTTACTATAACCTCGCTCTATATATTGCTCATCATTTTGGTGATGTCAGTAATTGGTTTTCAGCTAACCATATTTAGTACCATTATTGGTGCCTTTGGTGTTGCAGCGGGTTTGGCCTTATCAGGTACTTTACAAAACTTTGCGGGGGGCGTATTAATCTTAATGTTAAAACCATTTCAGATTGACGATAATATTGTTGCCCAGGGTCAGGATGGTGTGGTAACCACCATACAAATATTTTACACCGTATTAATTACAGCCGATAACAAAACGGTTATTATCCCCAACGGTAAATTATTTAATGAAGTAATAGTAAATGTTACCCGCGAAGGTAAGCGCCGGTTGGATTTTGAAATAAAATTAGGCTATGCGGCCAATGTTGAGCAGGTTAAAACCATTATTTGGGATGCAATAAAAGTTACCCCCAATATTTTATCCGATCCGCGTAACAAGGTGGGTATATCTGCATTAGAAGTTGATGGTGTAAAGTTTGTTGTAAATGTGTGGGTAAACCCTGCAGATTTTGGAACCACGCGACTTGCGCTTCACGAAAAAATAATAAATGATTTAGTTGCCGGTGGTATTAAGTTACCAGGAATGTAACTAGATTTGACCAATCCTCATTGTCATGTCGAACGCAATGCGAAATGACAATCTAATATAACTGACCCCAATGCAAAGAGAGCAAATTTCCGTTTTCGATATGTTTAAGATCGGGATAGGCCCGTCAAGCTCTCATACGCTTGGCCCGTGGCGGGCGGCACAGCAATTTGTTCAAATGCTGGAGCAGGAACAGGCTTTAGACTTGGTTGAAGGCATAAAGATCTTACTCTATGGTTCACTTGCCAAAACAGGCAAAGGGCACGGTACCGATATAGCCATCCTATTAGGCCTCAGTGGCGATGATCCGGTAACGTTTGATGTTAACGCTATAGGCTCCAAGATCAACTCCATAAAAACCTCACATAAATTAATGCTGGCAGGCAATACACAAATTGATTTCAGATTTGATGATGACCTGCTTTTCCTGTTTAACGAAAGTTTACCATTCCATCCCAATGCGGTAACCTTCCAGGCATTGTTAATAGGGGATAAAGCTTTATCCGCAACATTTTATTCAATAGGCGGAGGTTTTGTAGTTAAAGAGGGTGCGCAAAATCAAAATAAAAACGAAGTCGATCTGCCATTCCCGATTGATACTGCAGGTGATTTGCTGCATTGGTGCATGAAAACAGGTCTGAAAATCTCCGAAGTAGTTATGGAGAATGAACTGGCCTGGCGCAGTGAGCAGGAAACCAAATTAGCTGTGCTGAATATCTTCCGGGTGATGAAGGAATGCATGTATCGCGGTAGCCACACCAAAGGCAATTTACCCGGTGGGTTAAATGTATCACGCCGTGCCGCAAATCTTAACAAAAAACTCATCGGCAGTAATACCTACAATAATTTTGATGAATGGGTAAGCGCCATACGCCAAACCGGCGAAGGCTTTAAAAATATATTAGATTGGGTAAGTTGTTTTGCCCTGGCTATTAACGAAGAGAACGCTTCATTCGGTAGGGTAGTAACCGCGCCAACTAATGGAGCAGCCGGAGTTATCCCTGCCGTGCTGATGTACTATGTGTGTTTTTGTGATGGTTTTACGGATGATAAGATCATCCAATTTATATTCACCGCGTCAGAGGTTGGCAGTATCTTTAAAAAGGGCGCAACTATATCGGCCGCGATGGGTGGTTGCCAGGCAGAGATCGGTGTATCATCAGCCATGGCAGCAGCAGCCTTAACCGAGTGTTTAGGTGGCACACAGCGACAAGTACTAATGGCGGCAGAGATTGCCATGGAACATCACCTGGGCTTAACCTGCGACCCAATAGGTGGCCTGGTGCAGGTACCCTGCATCGAACGTAACACCATGGGTGCTATAAAAGCCATTACAGCCTCACAACTGGCCCTGCAAAGCAACCCAGAGAACGCCAAAGTAAGTTTAGATGCCGTAGTGAAGACCATGTGGCAAACTGCACAGGACATGAACTCGAAATACAAAGAAACATCCGATGGTGGCCTGGCCATAAACATCCCGCTGAGTTTGCCGGAATGTTAATGAAACCTTAATTAGTTTTATTGATCCTTGCAATAACCATTGGGAACAATTTGGCGACCCACTGCGCGTACATCAAAGCGGAAGGATGTAATCCATCCGGTGCTATCAAAGCGCTGTTTGTTGCCGCTTCGCGGGATATGCCGGTAATATCAAGGTAGTTTACACCTGCATTATTGCTTTCTTGTAGATTGATCGCATTAAAGGCGTCTATCTGCGGACCTATCGTTGCATCTTCGCCTGCCGCAAATGGCGTTACCCCATAATCCGGTATTGATAATACAAAAACCCGGGTTTTATCCCCCTTAGCATAAGCTATCGCGGTGTGCAATAGCTGTATAAAATTACTGCGATAAACGGTTTGGCTACCGCCTTGGTATTGGTCGTTTACACCTATTAACAAAGTCACAAAGTCGTAGTTGTTTTGTAAAGGGGTATGTTCGGCAATTGCACTGATCAAATTGCCGGAGGTCCAGCCGGTGGTGGCGATAATTAGCGGGTTTTGCGCTTTGAACCCTGAATTCTTCAAGGTATCAACAAGCTGATATGGGAAAGATTCCGCAAGCGGTTCCGCTTCACCTATGGTATAGGAATCGCCTAAAGCCAGGTATCTGATGGTATCGGTATTAACTATTTTCAAAGTAGTGGTATCTTTAGTGTAATTATTACCGGCCGTCATATCAGGTTTTTTAGTACACCCCGCAAATGCGATTATCGAAAATATTATTAATTGTAATGCCCTCATCCTTTAATCTCCATATTGAATAATACGGAAATATGGTGTTTAAGGATTTTTTTAACTTCATTAATATCAGCTTCTTTACCTAGTTCTGCTTTTAGCGATGTTACCGCCTTGTCATCAATACCACAGGGTATCATGTTATTAAAGTAACTCAGATCTGTATTTACATTCAACGCGAAACCATGCATGGTTACCCACCTGCTGCAACGTACGCCCATGGCGCAAATTTTACGGGCATGCTCATTATCGGCATCAAACCAAACACCGGTATAGCCGGGATATCGGCCTGCTTGCAAACCATAATCGGCAAGGGTAAGTATTACAGCCTCTTCAAGGGTGCGCAGGTAAAGGTGTATATCGGTAAAAAAATTGTCGAGATCTAATATCGGGTAACCCACAATTTGTCCCGGGCCGTGGTAAGTAATATCGCCGCCCCGGTTTACCGGGTAATAAACAGCGTCTTTATCCTTTAAGCCTTGTTCATCCAATAGCAAATGCTCAAACTTGCCGCTTTTGCCTAAGGTATAAACATGCGGATGCTCGCAAAATATTAGGTAATTGGGCGTTAACGTAGTTTCTTCATCCAGCAATTCACCGGCCGCTATAATCGCATTTTGGTGGTTACGTATATCCGTTTTTAATTTAACGGTACTGTTAAATATTTCTTCCTGTTTTTCCCAGGCTTCTTTATAGTCAATCAGACCCCAGTCGTCAAATAATACCTGTTTATTTTTCATTAATGTCCCCTTTCACATAACCGATCATATAGTCCTCATATTGCAGATAATCAACTTTATAGTTTTTATCAACTATCCCTTTATGCAGGCGGGCGTTAAGCGTGCCTTCTTCAGCAAAACTAAATGGCGTTAAATGAATGTTATCCACAAATGATACTTCCTTTTGGCCATAGCATTTATAAATAGCTTCTTTGGCGCACCAGCAAATGTATAAGTGTTGTATGCGATGTTCATCCTTATCAATAAAAGCCAGTTCATCAGCCTGCAAAAACTTATTGGCAATGCGTTCTACCTTTTCCTTTATCAGCTCAATATCTATCCCAACTGTTCCGTTTTTGCTGATCATCACCGCGGCATAATCAAACGAGTGGCTAAAAGATATATGATAAGGCAAATTAACCAGGTAAGGCTTACCATGCGTATCAACCTTGCAGTCGATATATTCATCGGTACGTAGCATGGTACGTAAAAGCACACGGGTGCCCAGCCAGTGCAGGTGGCGTTTGCTGGTACTAATCTTGTCGAAATAAGCCTGTTCCTGCTCATCCAACTGTAATTGTTTGTACAGATCGGCAGCTTTTTCCTCTATTTTCCAAAGCGCGAATTCTGTATCATCATCAACCCGATGCCGGTATACTACTGCCATAAAAGTAAAATTGCAAAAAGGATGGCAAACTTAAGTCAAATAATTATAATTTAGCCATATAACTACTATATTATGATATTGTCGGACAAACGCATCCTCGAAGAAATTGATAAAGGCACCATTATTATTGAACCCTTTGAGCGCGAAGGTTTAGGCACTAACTCATACGATGTACATTTAGGCAAGCATTTGGCAACTTACCGCGATAGGGTACTGGATGCTAAATTGCATAACGAGATTGATTATTTTGATATACCCAAGGAAGGATTTGTTTTACAACCTAATACCTTATACCTGGGTGTCACTTTGGAATACACCGAAACACATGCGCATGTTCCGTTTTTAGAAGGCAAATCGAGCACCGGCCGTTTGGGTATTGATATACACGCCACCGCCGGCAAAGGTGATGTTGGCTTTTGTAATACCTGGACACTGGAAATATCATGTGCGCAACCTGTACGTATTTACGCAGGTATGCCCATTGGCCAGCTAATTTATTTTGCGGTTGAAGGCGAAATAGAAACCATGTACAATACCAAAAGCAATGCTAAATATAGTAACCCCACCACACGCCCTGTTGAAAGCATGATGTGGAAGAATAAATTTTAACTGTACCATGTAACAGTATTGTTATAAAGTAAAACCTAACCTTTTTTTTCTGAAATTACTGCATAATTATGAATCACAGGAAGTTAACCATTGCATTGCTGTTAGCAGCTAGTGTTTTCACATTAGCAGGATTTATTGTTGCCGATAATTACCCTATCCAAAAAATAGCTATTCAGCTTAATAAGTGGGCGCTTAAAAACCCGGTTGAAAAAGTTTACCTGCAATTAGATAAACCCTATTATGCTGTTGGCGATGATATTTGGTTTAAAGGCTATGTAACCATTGGCAGCCAGCATCAGCTAACCAACCTGAGCGGCGTTTTAAGTGTGGAATTGATTGATGATAAAGATTCGGTTAAGCAGCATATAAAACTGCCTTTAATAGACGGCTTAACCTGGGGCGATTTTGCTATACCGGATACTTTGACCGAAGGTAATTATCGTATACGCGCCTACACCAACTGGATGCGCAATGCCGGGCCTGAGTATTTTTTCGATCAACATATAAGTATTGTAAATACTATTGATAATAAAGTGAATGCCCGGGTAGCCTACACTTTTGCCAACCAAAACGGACAACAAAAGGTAAATGCTACCATAAATTATACCGATCCTGATGGGGTAGCCTGCGCCAATAAGGAAGTTAAATACAATGTAGATCTGGGGCCAAAGCAAATTGCAAAGGGCAAAGGTATTACCGACGATAAAGGCAATATTTCTCTTAGCTTTATCAATACATTAAAGGAGCCTGTTAGCTCGGGCAGGATCATTACCAACATCCAAATTGATAAAAATAGTGTGGTAACCAAAACGCTTCCGGTTAAAGCTACATCCGGAAATGTGGATGTGCAGTTTTTTCCCGAAGGCGGCAATTTAGTTACCGGCATAACATCAAAAATAGCGTTTAAGGCTGTGGGCGCCGATGGTTTAGGCGCTGATATAAAAGGCACAGTTACTGATGATGCTGGAAATACAGTAGCCACTTTTAACAGCCTACATTTAGGGATGGGGGAGTTCACCCTTAATCCGCAGGCTAATAAATTATATAAAGCTCATGTTATTTATGCTGATGGTTCAGATAACACAATCACTTTGCCACAGGCTATTGATAAAGGTTATGCTTTAGCTATTGATAGCAAGGATAGCGGCAAGCTCAACATAAAAATAAGCGCTAACCGACAAACCTACGAGAGTGACCCTAACGATACCTTGAGCCTTATAGCCCAATGTGATGGCGATATTTATTACGCCGCTAAAAGTAACCCGGGGGTGTCAAGCTTTGTGGCTACGCTGGATAAAAACCGGTTTCCCTCAGGTATTGTGCAGTTTACCCTGTTTTCATCAAAAGGCGAGCCGCTGAATGAACGACTGGTATTTATCCAAAACAACGATCAGCTTAAGCTTGATGTGAAAGCAGAAAAAACGTATGCCCCGGGTCAGAAAGTTAAAATACAGCTAAACGCAACAGCTGCCGACGCCAAACCTGTTGTTGGCAGCTTCTCGGTATCGGTTACCGATGAAACTAAAGTGCCGCAGAATGAAAATTTTGCCAGTACTATTTTAACCAATCTATTGCTAACATCCGATTTGCGGGGTTACGTAGAGCAACCCAATTATTATTTTAACCATGTCAGCGAAAAAACAGAGGCCGATATGGATGTGCTGATGCTTACGCAGGGTTATCACAGGTTTGAGTGGAAGAAAGTATTAAATGATGATCTGCCCGAAGCCATATATCAACCCGAAAAAACACTGCGAATAAGTGGGAAAATTCTCACATCAGGTGGTAAGCCTGTAGCTAATGGGAAGGTAACGCTGCTTTCGACTGGTCATGGAACTTTTTTTACCGATACCGTTACCGACGCGAATGGGAAATTCGCATTTAACAACCTGACATTCCCGGATAGTATAAAGTTTGTAATACAAGCCCGAACTGGTAAAGACCGCAGGAATGTAAATATAGTGCTTGATGATGTTATACAACAAGGCGCTGATCATGATAAGAACGCGGCCGATGTGCAGGTTAATATTTATGACGGACTATCTAATTATGTGCAAAGCAGCAAGGATTTGTTTAACCAGGAACTAAAGTATGGTTTGGCTAAACATACCATCGTATTAAAAGAAGTGGTGGTTACTGATAAAAGGATCAAACTTAAAAATTCGTCAAATTTAAATGGCCCCGGCAATGCCGACCAGGTATTAGTTGGTGATCAGATTCCTGTTGGATGCGCTACATTAGCTCAATGTTTACAAGGGGTATTATTTGGTGTGGTCTTTCGTAATGGCGTACCTTATTCAACCCGTGGCGGTGATTTGACCATTAATCTTGACGGGGTATTTATATCGGCAGACGAATTTGACCAGTTAGAACCATCTGATATTGAGGGTATTGAAGTTTTACGTACAGGTGGTGATTATGCTATATATGGTTCGCAGGCAGGTAAGGGTGGCGTTATTATAGTAACCACAAAAAGAGGGGATGATATTACAAGAAGCTCCTACAATCAGCCCATACCGGGCATTGTTACCTATATGCCTATTGGCTATTATAAAATCCGGGAATTTTATTCTCCGCAATATGATGATCCAAAAACTAATCAGGCCGTTGCCGATCAGCGCTCAACCATATACTGGAACCCTAATATAACAACCGATAAAAGTGGTAATGCATCCTTCGACTATTTTAACGCGGGAGGCAAAGGTAGCTACCGGGTAATTATTGAAGGTATTGATGTTGATGGCAACATTGGTCGGCAGGTTTACCGCTACAAAGTGCAGTAACAAACTCAATAAAAAAGGCATCCGAAACTTAAATCCGGATGCCTTTTTACTTATATACTGTAGTAGGAAATTAGCTTTAAAACAATTTATTGAGCTAAATAAAATTTGCCCCAAAAGTCTACACTTTTAGCCATTTCGCCACCGGCTTCATTGCTGGTTGGTCCGCCGGCACGTTTGCCACCACCACCATGTCGGCCGCCGCCGCCGCCCATACCGCCGCCACCCATTCCACCTCGTCCGCCACCACCGCCGCTTTCACCATTACTGTCATCGGTAGGTTTAGGGCGCTGTATACCATTTATCCTGATATTAAATGCCCAATCAGCCTTATTATCAGCATGGAAAAACTTTAATGGGATTGCCTCTTCATAAATTAAATTTCCTGCATCATCATAGTTAACCGCGGTTTGTATGCCATATGAATTTGATGTGGTGATCATATCATCCTCAATATCCTTAAAGCCAACAACTTTTATTCCGCGTAGCCTTGTCAGTTTTTCTTGTAATAGTTCATTGCGTTCTTCCTGGCTTACTTCTTCGTTTTCGCCTGGGCTGCGGTTAAAAGGGATACTGCTGCCGCCCTGTACATTTAAAGGGTAGGTTAAGCTATAAGTTTCTTTCTTTTTGCCTTTTGGGTCGATAATAAAAGTTAACCCCGCGTTTAAAACCCGCATTATTTCTGAGCGGTCATAAATTTTTACGGCCAAATAAAGTGTGTCTTTACTATTTGTAATGGCATAATTCAGCCGTTCTTCGGGGCTGTAGTAGCTTAGGCTGTCTCCCCATTCTTTTATACTGCCATCAACAACTATATTTACCGGCGCTGCCTTTAAATGGTACTGTGGCGAGGGTGCCTGGGCTTTACAAGCTGTTGTTATAATAAATTGTATGGTTAAACCGATAACAAAAACTACAGAGGATTTTTTCATATATATCAAGGGAATTTTAAATGGTAATATTGATAAGTTTTATATCGCGTATAAGTTTTACCTTTGGCTTATATGCGCCTAATCATTAATCACCATTTTCCAACACAATTTTAAACGTTTTATTATACTTTTTGAGTAATTTTGCAGTTACATATGCCAACCGAAGTACAGGAAGATACATTTACACTCGAAGAGCTACTTGCGGGTTTAAAAGAATTGCACCGCCTTATTTTATGGAACGATGACGTAAACAGTTTCGATCATGTTATTTATTGCATGATGAAATACCTGGATTACTCGGAATCTCAAGCCGAAAAAATCGCCTGGAAGGTACATAATGAAGGCAAATGCGCCATACTCGAAGGTTCATTTAATGAAATGGAGATTTACCGCAAAATTCTACAACAGGAAGGCCTTACCGTTTCGGTTGAATAATTTACCCCTTTATCTTTATAATCGCGTTGGTAAGCTAATCACTCCCGTGATTAAAGATGGCTTGTTTGAAAAACGCCATATCAATTCCTGCAATTTTTATAAATGCGGAATTCTAAAAACGTCCTTAAGTAAACTATCCCTGTAATTTTTTCAGCGTACCGAGGGTAGTTTTTTAATGCTCCGTTTACCCATTTCAATATCTCCTTAATGTTAAATAATCCTGGTTTAATATTAATAAATCCTCTTGCTTTACCTCCAATTGTTAACTCCAAGAAATCATTGTGTTAACAAATGATTACTGTAGCAAATGCTCAGTTTTTAAACAGAATTTCGGCGTGTATTTGCATGAAAATGCTAATAAAAGGAATAAAAAACACTCATAAAACCCCTATTAAATGGCCATATCTCTACAATTAAAACGCTCTTTTTTATTGTTATTTTTCTTTACTGCTTTTTGTTTTTCTGCCTCTGCGCAAATCATAAAAGGAAATGTTTCTGATGCTAAAACTTTAGAAACACTAATAGGAGCCACTGTACATATTGAAAACGGCAGCACCGTATTTAATACCACAGTTAAACTTGATGGTAGTTATGATTTTAAAAACATCCCTGCCGGTACATACAATCTAAAAGTAAGCTTTGTTGGTTACAAAACAACCAAGGAATATACGGTTGAAGCCATAAAGGGACATGTATCTGTATTAAACGTAGTTATGCTAGACAATTCTACAGCACTTAACGAAGTTGCTGTGATTGAATATGCCAGCAAGGAAAGCGACAGGTCGGCACGTGGAGATGAAAAAAACTCCAACAATACCATTAACGTAGTTTCTGCACAATCAATAGCCATTTCACCCGATGTGTTGGTTTCTAATGTGTTGGCACGTGTTTCCGGCATCTCAGTAGACAGGAGCAGTACTGGCGATGCATCACACGTAATTATTCGTGGTATGGATAAGCAATATAATACCACCTTAATAAATGGTATTAAAATACCAAGCCCGGATAGCAAAAACAGATACATACCGCTGGATATTTTCCCTGCCGGATTGGTTGAGCGGATTGAGGTTTACAAAACGCTTACACCTGATATGGAAGGCGATGCTTCCGGAGGTGTGGTTAACTTGGTAATGAAAACAGCCCCCGATCATTTACGGGTTGACGGTGAGTTTGGTACCGGTTATAGCCAGTTATTTTTTGACAGGCCATTTGCCAGCTTTGACCGCAGTACGGTAAATAGTAAATCGCCGGCAGAAATTAACCCGGGCGGTTTCGCCTCGCCAGCCGATTTCCCATACCAAAATTTATTAACTAAAACCAGTAATCCTTTACCCAATATAAACGCCAGCCTAACTATAGGTAACCGTTATTTGAATAATAAACTGGGCGTTTTATTCTCAGGTAGTTATCAAAACCTATATCTTGGGCAGAACAGCTTTGCTGTATTACAAACAAATACAGTAGGCCCCGCATTACCTGGTAGTGACCAAAATCAGGAAACGGCTTTTCAAAGCAGTTATAATCGCCAGTATTCTACCCAACAACAACGTATCGGAACTATAGCAGCTCTTGATTATAAGTTTGATGCTAATAATACGATTAATTTATTCGCCACTTATGTAGCTTTAAATCAATATCGTGTTCGCCAAACTATTGATGATACTTATGGCGGATATACCTATCAGGGCTACCGTGGCACTTTCTCGGTTGATAACCTTACCGAAACCCGGTCTGATCTGCAAGACATCCTTAACTTAACACTAAACGGTAAACATAAAATAAGCGATCCATTCTCACTTGATTGGACTGTTTCAGATTCAAAAGCCGAACATAAACTACCTGACGATGCCGAATTTGACACCAAATATGGAACAAGCCCAACATCTGTAGTTAGTGAACCTACAGATAACCCAAATGAGCCGAATGTTTCAGTTGCACAAGGTATAACCACTACACCTACCTATGTTCAAAATGAATCACGTTTGTGGGAGCATAATACCGATAAAGATATCTCCGCCTATCTGAACTTGCATTACAATGCAACAATATTTGGTCGCAAAGCCATCTTCTCTGCCGGTGGAATGTTCAGGCATAAAACCCGGGATAATTATTATAATAATTATAACCTGCCAAATACAGTTGTTAATGGAACAAACGAATTGTACACTACGATTCCTGCCGCGAAATTCATATTCCTGGGTTCCGATTCGTTAAATGCAAAAGGCTCATACGCTACCGATGCTAACGACTATACGTTTACTGAAAATGTACAGGGAGGTTATGGTATGTTTAAATATTATATTACCGACCACTTTTATGTAATAGCAGGATTAAGGGGCGAGCACACGTATCAAACCTACCTTACTAATCTTCCTGTTTACTTTCCGGCCAAAACAGCTACTATAACTTATACTGACTATCTGCCGAGTATTAATCTTAAATACGACCTAATTAATAACCAGGCATTAAGAGCATCGTATTATAAATCAATCCTTCGCCCTTCGTTTGATCAACTTGTTCCTGGCGTAGAAAATACCAGTGACGAAAATTATGGTTATCAAGGGAATCCTTATTTGCAACACACGGTTATTGACAACTACGACCTGAGATACGAGTTTTTCCCTGGTGTTTTTGACGAATTTATGTTAGGAGGATTCTATAAGTATCTTACAAACCCAATTGAAACAGTCCTTAAATCCTCAGGCGGCGGCGCAAGCTTAAATTATGAACCAGTGAATTTTGGCAACGCTCAAAATTACGGTTTAGAAATAGAGGCTAAAAAATTCTTCGGTAATATAGGGGGAGAAATAAACTATACCTACACCGATTCTAAAATCACGACAGCTAAAAGTATTGATATTGATGGTCAAATTACCAGCCGTAATCAAACCAGGCCATTACAAGGTCAGGCGGCAAATATTGGTAATGCCTCATTATTGTATAAGGATCAACGAAATGGGTTAGACGCACAACTGTCCTTATCATACATTGGCGAGCGTATACAAGCAGTATCCAATTACTACAATTTGGATACATGGGAGCGGCCATCTACTTATTTAGATTTTTCTGTACAAAAGAAAGTCGGCCCGCATTTCATCATTTATGCAAAGGCTAATAACCTGTTAAACACACCTTACGAGTTAATAATCAAGCAAAACAATACTTATAACTATTCAGGCATAGCAAAGTATCCGCATCAGGAGAGCCCTAACTATACAACGGTTGAGTACGATCAATTTTATGCACGCTACAGTTTAGGGGTTAAATACAATTTTTAATTAAACACATATACTACATAAATCAATAATCATCATTCATTTCATCATTTTATGAAAAAATTACAAATTCTCTCGTTAGGATTATCAGTTTTACTGCTTGCGGCATGTGGTAAAGGTGGTGACAAAGCTGTGGTATCAGTACCTCAGATCCAGATTGGTAAGGCAATCCCTAATACAGGTACCCTGCCTGCAGGAACTTACAAAGGTACATTCCTGGCCAATCAAACTTATACTATTGGTGGTGATATTACCATTAATGCAGGCGATACGCTTTTGATACAAAAAGGTGTAAAGCTTAACATGACCAATGGTGCAAACATTATTGTAAACGGCGACCTGATCAGTTTAGGAACACAAGCGTCTCCTGTTACCATCACCGATCCGCGCAGAACTAAAGTTGCAGGTCCTTCTACTTTTGGTACCGATTCGGCTTATGTAGGTGGTTGGGGTGGTATTTATGCAGGCCCTACCAGTAAGCTAGTAGTTATTAAATGGACACACCTTGATTTTGGTGGTGCAGCTTTAAAAGCACTTCCTTTCCCTAACTCAAACTCATTAAAAACAGGTGCACAATATATACTGTATTTCATGAACCCCGCTGGTGTTTTCATTATGGAAGATTCATGGCTTTACGGATGTCCTGATGATGCAACTCGTTTTTATGGCGGTACTTACAACATCATGCGTAACACAATGGAAAAAGCCGGAAGCGACGGTGGTGATGGCTTTAACGCTAAAGGCAGCGCGGTTGGTAACATGGCATACAACCTTGTTATAGGTGGTGCAACTAACGGTACAAAAACTGCAAGTGATGGTACTACAGCAGGCGAATGTCAGTTTTCAATGTACAATAACACTTATATAAATGATGGTTTCAGGAACAGTGGTGTTTATGGTGCAAGAAGCGGTTCTATTGAAATAGAAAATAATTCGAGAGCAGCAGTATTCAATAACCTTGTTGTTGATTGCGATTTTGGTGCGCGTATTGCCGCTGGCCCGGGTGGTGCTAAAGTTTATTTGGCTGATACAACCTTAAATACATCAGATCTTATCCCGAAAACAGTTACAAATTACAACTTTTATTATGGTGATAATGCTGCAATCACTGGTCAGTTTGTACCAACAAACGTTGCACAACCGGTTGTTACACATCCTCAAACCAATGGTATCCCAGATATGGCATCTTTCTTAGGCGCTTCTTATACTTTCGGCTTTGTTTATGATGGCAGCTCATTAGTAGGTAAAAACAACCCAATGTTTGTAAATTACCCATTGCCTGCTCCTAACGGCTTCTGGTTAACTCAAGCATCTGTTGATAGCTATAACTTCCGCTTACAAGCTGGTTCACCAGCAATCGGACAGGGAACAGCTGCAACTTCAACATATACCTATATAACTGCAGGTATCCCAATTGATCCTAACTTCGGTTCAAGCGGTATCACTCCTCCAGGAAAAGATATGGGTTGCTACCAGTCAAATGGTACAGGTAACCAACACTAATCAATAATTTTTATAATAAGAGGCTGTCTCAAAAGTGAGGCGGCCTTTTTTTATTTTAAGACGATTTTCGTAACTTAAAGTCATGGGAGCGAAAGTAGTTTTTAAGCCATATGACCCTGACCAGTTAACGGTGCTGCCGTATAA